>Ga0307515_10007071_pt1 | contig 22296 bp, 18 predicted proteins | sample 17_EM_MG_FD_194513 | JGI IMG/M metagenome (GOLD analysis project Ga0307515, IMG submission 194513) | Populus trichocarpa ectomycorrhiza microbial communities from riparian zone in the Pacific Northwest, United States - 17_EM | ecosystem: Host-associated > Plants > Roots > Unclassified | place...
CTGCTGGTCTTTTGCAACCTTAAATTGCTGTCCTGCTATACTTACTATTGCGTACATGTTTGTTAATTATTGTTTTAAAATTCGAGGTGCAAATATAGGAATTGAATATTTAATAAACAACAACGCCGCCCTTTATTTTTTCAGCCTTCTTTCAGCAGTTGTTAAGCTTTGGTCAATTTCCTTGATCAGTTGTTTATTGGCATCTATCAATTTAGGGTCGCCTGCAAAGTTCGAATCAAAAACAACCCGCTTGGTTTTGGTTTTATATTTAAACTCGATGATATAGCGCACCGGCTTTTCTTTAGTGGTATCTCCTCTTTCGTTTGATGGAAAGTCCCAGAAACCCAGGCCGGCTGCCTTGTGGTGCAGGTATAGTAAATCGTTATCTGTAAGCCTGATATGCACTTTTACCAGTGAATCCCGTTTATTTAAATATTGATAATCACCTGTTTTGGAATTGAACTGATTTACCAGGCTATCTTTAGTGCCATACTCAATAGATATAGATTGAAAATCGGCATAACGGTAAGGCGCGTTTTTAATCATCATACCATAATAGTAAAAACAGTATAACAGGAACGGGACAACGATGGTGAAGATGAGAAATATTTTTTTAGTTCTTGAAGACATGGATTAATTATTGAATTTGTATTTTATTGTTGATCATTTTTAGAAACCGTCATTGTGAGGAACGAAGCAATCCCCGACATGCTAAGTCCCAAACAGTTCGGGATTGCTTCGTTCCTCGCAATGACGGTAGTTTGGAAAATTCTTTTAATTACATTTCGTTACACGTCACAACGTTTTTTTTGTTTTACTTGATGGATACGCGTATGGCGCACGGTGAGGCAAACATTTACTCCAGCTCTCCCTCCCACTTACTCACCACCGCCGTCGCCATCGCGTTACCTAACACATTGGTTGCCGACCTACCCATATCTAACAAAGGATCAATTCCTATCAACAGGAACAATCCCGCCTCAGGAATATTAAACATCGATAATGTTCCCGCAATAACAACGAGTGAAGCCCTTGGCACACCGGCAACTCCTTTGCTTGTCAGCATCAGCACTAATAACATTGATAACTGATGCCCAAACGACAGATGTATATCATATGACTGTGCCAAAAACAACGATGCAAATGTCATATACATCATGCTGCCATCCAAATTAAATGAATAGCCTAATGGTAATACGAAACTCACAATTTTGTTGCTACAGCCAAAACGCTCCAATTCTAACAGTACTTTCGGGTAAGCGGCCTCGCTGGTTGAAGTACTGAAGGCGATCAGCATGGCGTCTTTTATACTACTTATTAACCTGAAAACGGGTTTACGCAATACAATAAAGCCGGCCAGTATAATAATGAGCCAAAGCAGCATCAGCGAAAAGTAAAACTCACCGATGAAAATTCCGTAAGTTGATAATACACCCAGCCCTTGTTTTGCAATTACAGCCGTTATAGCGCCAAAAACGGCAACGGGGGCCAATTTCATTACATAGCCGGTTATTTTTAATATTACATGGGCAATGGCATCCATGGCTTTAATAACAATTTTACCTTGCTCACCTACGGCCGCTGTGGCTATGCCAAAAAACAGCGAAAACACAACAATCTGCAAAATCTCGTTCTCAGCCATCGATTTGATAAAGCTTGACGGAAACACGTGCCCTATAAATTCGGTTAATGACAACGCCGATTTTTTAATGCCCGTGGTTAAATGGCTATCTGGCAAAGGCAAGTGCATGGTTTTACCTGGCTCAAATAAATTCACCAGCAACATTCCTAATAATAAAGAAACTAATGTGGCGCTAACAAACCATAGCATTGTTTTGCCGCCTATCCGGCCTACCGCTTTAATATCGCCCACCTTGGCCACACCAACTACCAATGTAGTAAACACTAATGGCGCAACAATCATTTTTATCAAATTCAGGAAAATCTTGCTTAAAATATTAAAGCCTTCCAGTTTATCTTCTCGTAACGTGCTGTTATCCTGTTGTATTTTTACTTCGGCCTTTCTTTGTAGTTTTAGGGCTTTAAAAGCTTCGGTTGTGGTATCGGCCGATGACAGCAGCTTTTTATCAATGGTTTTAATATGAGCCTCGGCGGTGCTTATATTGGTGTTAATACTGTTGATTACATTGGTGTTGTAAATATAACCTACTACTACACCGGCGATAAGGGCTATAAAAATATATAGCGTAAGCTTGCTTTTCTTTTGCATTTATTTTGATCAGTCAACAAAAATACAAATTACTTCCACTAAAATTTGGATTTGTAAAGATTCTGCATTACCATTTCGGCATGCTGTAGTAAACGACAAACAATAGCTGTATGGCAGCTTAAAATCTATTTACATCGGTATAGAAAACCTTTGCCTGTAAAATAAAAAAGATGGATAGCGTTAAAGCTATCCATCTTTCATTTACAACCGAATGTAAACTTTTAATTATTTTGCAACTTTTTTAGCTGGGATCAAAGGAACAATGATAACTGCTAAAAACAGGGCAACTTCTAATACGATTAACATGACTTTAATTTTTAAGTGATTATTGAATTGTTGATAGGGCTTGAATACCTGGTTATTTCGCAACTTTTTTAGCTGGGATTAATGGTAACACGATAACTGCTAAAAATGCGGCAACTTCTAATACGATTAACATAGTTTTAATTTTTTAAGTGATTTATATATTATTAATAGCTTCAGGAAGCATATTGTTCATCGCATAAATCCCTGTTTTATATGGGCTTAAGTGATAAACATTTCTGTCTCCTGGCCATATGGCGACTAAAAATATGCCATAAAAATGTCACAGTTTTTAATGGCTAAAAAGCCAAAAAATAAAATCGCGGTATTTTACAAATCATAAAAACTGAAGCGTTATTTCGAAAAATAAAAAGGCGCATTGAACTTTAAGAAAAAAATAACGCTTGTTTTTTTTTTGTAAAATTCAAGACTGACAAAAACGTAAAAGTTTGTGATAGAAAAGCATGACATTTGATGAGAATGCCCATATCGAGCATAAAAAACCAGAAATTAAGCCTCGAAAGCCCGTTTTTAAGGAAAACTTAGGCGATATTTTGGTTTTTAAACGAAAAACATAGATAACCAAGTCGGATTTTTACGTTCTTAATGTTTTAATATTTTTTTTGTCAATTTGTCAGCATTCATGACAAATACCCAATTTCCTGACAAATATCCCTAAAGAAAACCTGCCAATCAACTGCCAAAACAAGAAGACACCTTAGCAGATGATGGTTTACAACCACAATTGGCGCCGTGCCAAACTATTTTTAGCCTGCACTGATATGTGGCGCTTTTATTTAAACTAATTGCGGAAATTAAAAGGCATTGACCAAACAACACACACCAAAAACTGAGGTAGACAATTAAGCAGCATATTACAAATCGGTATACAATGCGTGGGCGTTCATAGCTGTACCTGGAATAATTGCCCCACAGACACACTGAATAAAATTCCGGGTAAATAACCTGCATTAAAATGTTGCTTGCCTTATTGCTTTATCATATTTTTGAAATATGAAGCATATATCTATCTTAATACCAAAGGGTGCAATTTTAGGTAGCCTGGAAGGTTCGCGTCAGTTATTTACCCAGGTAAATCAATTTTTTTTATCGATGGGGAAAGAACCGATTTTTAAGGTTGAGCTGGTTGGCCTGCAAGCTGAAACGCCAATCAGCGGCGGTTGCTTTACGGTAAATTCACATCGTTTAATAAAGGATGTCAAGAAAACCGACCTGATCATTATCCCTGCACTTGATGGCGAAATAACCGGCGCTATTGAAAATAATAAGGAATTTATTCCATGGATCATTGATCAATATAAAAACGGCGCCGAAATTGCAAGCCTATGCATGGGGGCATTCCTGTTAGCTTCTACCGGTTTATTAAAAGGTAAAAGCTGCGCTACCCATTGGATGGCAGCCAACCAGTTCCGTACCATGTTCCCGGATGTAAACCTGGTTACTGAAAAGATTATTACCGATGAGCAGGGTATATACTCCAGCGGTGGGGCATTCTCCTACCTCAACCTCTTATTATATTTGATTGAGAAATTTGCCGGCCGGGATATGGCTATTTTAAGCTCAAAAGTATTTGCCATCGAAATGGAACGGGCCAATCAATCGCCGTTCATTATTTTCCAGGGACAAAAAGATCATTCGGACGATCCTATTAAGAAAGCCCAGGAATTTATCGAGAAAAACTATTCAGAAAAAATAAGCGTTGAACAGCTGGCATCTATGTTTGCTTTAGGCAGGCGAAACCTGGAGCGCCGCTTCAAAAAAGCAACATCCAATACCGTGGCCGAATACATTCAGCGGGTAAAAATAGAAGCGGCCAAAGTAAGCCTGGAAAGATCGCGTGATAACGTAAACGAGGTGATGTATAACGTTGGGTACACTGATAATAAGGCCTTCCGTACCACATTTAAGCGTATTACAGGCCTATCCCCTATTGATTACAGGAATAAATACCAGCGGCAGTATTTAAACTAACCCAACTGACCGATGGCAATTAACATTGTTAACATGCCGTTTGCACCTAACCTGGAATTGATGTTTTTTGGCACCGTGCGCAAACGCCAAAAAACGATAAACTACTGATAATCACCACAAATAGTGTTCCATCGCTCAAAAACGGTAATTGATAAAGTATTGACTACCAGCACAAAGGCGTACCAGGGTGTTCGGGGTGTTCCGGTGGAACATTATTTCCCTTTACAAGCCCGACCGTTTAAAAAACTGCTGAATAGTATCGGGGTTAGTCATTAAAAGTGTTTGAATACCCAGTTTTTCGGCGCCGGCCAAATGCTGCGGGCTGTCGTCAATAAACAAAGTTTCGGCCGGATTAAGATTATTTTCATCCAGTACCATCTGGAAGATCCTGGCTTCTGGCTTGCGCTTGCCCGTGAGATGCGAGTAATATGCCTTTTCAAAAAGATGGCCGTTACCATCAAACCCAAAATCTTTTTTCAGGTATGCCATGATGTGATCATAGTGAATTGCATTAATGTTACTCAATAAAAAAGTTCGGTATTTTGCTTTCAAATCCAGGAGCAATTCATGGTTGCCTGGCTCAATTCCGAGTAACATGCTATTCCAGGCGCCGTTTATTTGGTCATCGGTAAGGCTGGGATTACCCGATTTTTGCCTGATATAGTCCCTAAACTCTTCTGCGGACACCTCTCCCCTGTCAAATTTATCAAAAATTTCATCCTGCTGTTTATGGCCGAAAAACTCCGCAGCATTACTGATACCCAACTGGTTCCAGCCTTGCTGTGCCTTCTTGAAATCGATATTAAAGATAACGTTACCGTAGTCGAAGATGATATTTTTGATATTTTGCATAAAGGGTTTTGTAAATTGACAGCAAATATGTAAAATTGCACCCGTTAAATAAACACAAATAACCGCGCCTATAGCTCAGTCGGTTAGAGTAGAAGACTCATAATCTTTTGGTCCCTGGTTCGAGCCCAGGTGGGCGCACAAAACGCGGTTTTTCGCCGTGTAAAAACCCTCTAAGTCGCTGATTTAGAGGGTTTTTTTATTTTTTAGTAATCCTTTCAGTCCTGGATCAAGCAGAATTCTTATTCCATAAAAAAAGGCGCCTCCGAAAAAGGCACCTTAATTTTTTCTCTTCTCTGTCGGCACTCACTTAATTAAGTAGTTAGCTACGGCAATAAAGCAAATGATCATCAAGATCACGCCTTGAAGCTTTTGTTCTAATGTTAATTGGTTTATCATTTTTTAAATTAATTAGGGTAAAGCAAATTTATATTGTAATCCGAATGTTACAATAGGCATTTTCATTTTTACGTTTATTTTAATAAATAGTTATAAAACTTTTAGAATCGTCAACCGCACATTTATTCTTTAAAAAAATAGCAATAAATGTGTTTCACCATTGAAATAGTGTTAGTGTGACACTACGTTAAATCAGTGCTTTTTTAGCTTTAAAAATATTTTTTTGCGCATTTTTTTTGCGCATTTTAAATAAACGTAAATTTTATATTATGAAACTCTAAATCCGGCCAGTGAAAACACATCATATCAAAGCGTTACCGCATTAAAGGTATTTGACTTTTTTTCCCAACCGGTTAAATATTTATTTTCATAAACACTTGCAATAAATGTATCATGCCTGTTACATTTATTGCAGATTATAAACCAAAATTAAAATGCCAAAGCACATCATGATTGTATACCTTTTAGTGGCCTGCACTATTGTGGGTATATTACTCAACTCGCGTATTAAGCAATGGCTTAATAAAAAGGGATAGCCCCATAAATGGCCATCATTTTAGCCTCCCTTTATGCGAAACACGAAAGCCTGTTGTTTATGATGCAATGGGCTTTCCTGTTTTAACTATTTCGGCTGAAATATTTGAATTAAGATGCGTTCCTAAACATCAGCTTTATATGAATTACATAAATAATTGACTATCAGTTTAAATTAACCAATAATTAATACAGACTGAAACGCAATTACAAACATCGCAATGGCAAATAACACCCGGTTGTCACGTTATTGCTGTTAACATAAGGTTACCTTATTCCATTTATCGTATTAACAACAAACCAAACCTGTTATGACAATTATCAAAAAAACTCTGAAAATAATTTTAAGGACCGCATTAGGCATCGTAGCATTTGTGGCACTGTTCCTTTTGTCGGCCGTTTTACTTTCTGTTTGGACCGTAAAGAAAGAACCGGGAACTCCAACTGACGTGACAATCTATATTCTTACCAATGGCGACCATACAGATATAATAGTTCCCGTTAAAAACCAGGTTACAGATTGGAGCAAAGAAATGCCATATCAAAATACCACAGGCCATGATACCACAGCAAAATATTTGGCCATCGGCTGGGGCGATAAGGGTTTTTATCTCAACACCCCTACCTGGTCGCAACTGAAATTTAGCACCGCTTTTAAGGCCGCCTTCGCTTTAAGTACGTCGGCTATTCATGCTACCTATTACCAGTCGATGCCGGAGAGTAATGATTGCAAAAAAATCATGATCAGTAATGATCAGTACAAAAGGCTGATAACGTTTGTTAACAATAGTTTTAAAAGAGATGTCGCCGGTAATGTGATCAACATAAAAACAAATGCCAATTATGGAACCAGCGACGCATTTTACGAAGCTAACCGTAAATATAACATGTTTTATACCTGTAACACCTGGGCCAACAATGCCCTTAAAGCCTGTGGCCAAACAGCTTGCGTGTGGACTCCTTTTGACAGGGGGATCTTTTATCATTACAGGTAGTCAGTTTGCAATTTTCACTCTCTTTTAACACACCACACTCAACTCACCCCTCGCCAACCTACTACACATTCCTCCTCTTTATCTACACAAGCCCGCCTGATGTCGCATTTATTTTATGCGGATGTAAATAGGGTGCAATTTCGTTGCAAAGAAAATGCACCCCTGATGAAGAGATTTTCCTTATTGTTATTTACCATCGTAGCTTTAGGCCACTCGGCCACCCAGGCACAGCAAACACAAAAAAAACTGAAGGACATCATTGTCAACCATTTTTTTTTATGCACGCTTGATCAAATGCTGGATACCATATCAACCACTTACCAAATCCGGATCGTGTATGATAAAGAACAACTAAATAGCATGGATGTAGTTGAGCACTTTTTTGAAGAACCTTTAAAAAGCGTTATCAAGCAGGTTTGCCGGGAACACGATTTGAAATACTGGATAGAATCTACCGGCACCATTTACATTCTGAAAAATACCGACGATTTGGCCAGGCTTAAAAAACTCAACCAACTTTCGTTGCAGGCGGCAAATGCCAAAATAAAACGTAAAAAGACCGATGATGATGATCCGGACATAGCGCCAAAAATAGCCCCCAAGCATTTTATGTTCAGCATAAACGGGCGGGTGATTGATCAGCTAACAGGCGAGTCTCTTCCATCTGCTTCAGTAAAGATCCGGAACTCCGATCTTACCGCAATGAGTAATTCTGATGGTTATTTTACTTTTTTACGGGTACCCTCAGACACTTGTGTGGTAGAAGTATCCTATTCGGGCTACCAAACAGACTATTTCAGGCTTAGCAGCGATAAAATCAACAATACGCTTATATGTGGGCTGTACGCATCGTTAAACACATTAAACGAAGTTAATATTACCGGCAAAAAAAGCGGAGTTATGAACACCGATAGCAGGCAGGTGGGCGTGCTCCAGCTTTCGCCGGCAAATTTAGATAAACTGCCAACCATGGGCGATAAGGATATCCTTCGCGCTTTTCAGCTGATGCCGGGCGTAAGCGGTACCAACGAATCGTCATCAGGTGCCTACGTACGTGGCGGCACACCCGATCAAAACCTTGTTTTGCTGGATGGCTTTACCATTTACCAGGTTGATCACCTGTATGGTTTCTTCAGCGCGTTTAACGCCAGCGCTGTTAAGGATGTGCAATTGTACAAAGGCGGCTTTACCTCCAAATACGGCGGCAGGCTATCAAGCGTTACCGAAATTAATGGTAAGGAGGGCAACAAAAACGAAACCAATATGGGTGTCGACCTGAGCTTGCTGAGTGCGAGTGGTTTCCTGGAGACACCGCTTTCCAAAAATGAAACCTTATTGCTTTCCATCAGGCGATCATACCAGGGGCCGTTTTACAATAAGATATTCAACCAGTTTAACCAAACGTCGACCACCCAGGGCGGAGGCGGGGGACGTGGCCCGGGCGGCGGTTTTGGCGGCGGCTTTGCCAACCAGGTTACTCCAGCCTCTTATTTTTATGATGCCAATGCCAAATACACTTATACCATCAGCGATAATGATAAGGTCTCTGTAAGCTATTACTCGGGTACCGACAAAACAGATAACAGCCGCACCCTTGGCCTGCCGCCGGGCCTTTCAGGATCGGGGAGTGGCGTTGGCATTACCGATTATAGCAAATACGGCAATCTGGGCAGCAGTGTAAAATGGTTCAGGCAATGGGGCAAAAAATTATACTCCAATAATTACGTCACCTACTCCTCCTATTTTAATAACCGGGAACGCGGCAGTTCGGGCGGCTCATTGCTGGATAGTAACGGCATTGCCCACACCTTTAGCAATAACACCTTGGAAACCAATCATCTGAAGGATATAGGCTATAAATCTGAATGGGAATGGCAGGCTGCCGAAACCTACAAATTACTTTTTGGGGGCTTTGTTAACTATAAAAAAATTGATTACGAATATACCCAAAACGATACCGGCAAGCTGATTAACCAGCACAACAACGCCATGCTGGAAGGCGTTTATGCCGAACTTTCTATCGACCCCAACAATAACTTTCACATACAACCGGGTTTGCGCACCAGTTATTACGGGCCTACGGGCAAGTCATATTTTGAACCCAGACTTTCGGCAAGCTATAATTTAAACGATCATTTTACAGTAAAAGGGGCCACCGGCCAGTTTTACCAGTTTGAAAACCAGGTGATCCGACAGGATATCCTTTCTGGCGACCGTAACTTTTGGGTGTTATCCAACGGCAGCAATATCCCGGTTGGCATGGCCAGGCACTACATCGGCGGACTTAGTTATGAAAATGATGAATTTTTGATCAGCGTGGAAAGCTACTACAAAACCCTTACAGGGCTAACGCAGTATACCGTAAAACAAACCCAAACCGGTGGTGGCGGTTTCATGATGCCCACCCAGCAAACCCAAACTGTAACCGAGGATTTTTACCAGGGCACCGGCCGCGATGCCGGTGTTGAATTTCTGATACAAAAAAAACTGGGCAACTACACCGGCTGGGTGAGTTATACACTTGCAAAAGCCCAGAACAAATTTGCCGCTTTTGGCGATTATTACTACGATGCCAACCAGGACGTAAGGCATGAGTTTAAATCCATCAATATGTACCATTACAACAGATGGAACTTTGCAGCTACATTCCTCTTCAGCACCGGCAGACCGTATACCGCTCCCCTATCAACCTATACTATTCAAACAGCAGATGGCAATAGTAAGACTTACTTGAACATCAGCGACAAAAACGGCGAACGCCTGCCTGCATACCACCGTTTAGATATGTCGGTATCATATGACTTGCTTAAGATTGACGGCCATAAAGTAGGCTCGATAGGCCTGTCGTTCTTCAACGTTTACAACCATACCAATACCTGGTATAAAGAGTACCAGGTGCAAAATAACCAGGTGATAACCACCAATGTAAATTACCTTGGCTTTACCCCCAACCTAACACTCAGCTTAAGATGGAAATAAAAACATATACACGCTATATCGCATTGAGCTTAATAGGCAGTTTAATACTGCTGGCAGCGTGTAAAAAAAATCAATCGGATATATTGGCCACTAATAAACCGGTGGTAGAATCATATCTTATCCCCGGCCAGATATTAAGTATCAAAGTTTACCAGCAAAAGGCCCTTACCGATACTACAACTTACGGCGCGGCACTTACAGGCTTAAGCATCAGCGTTTCTGATGGCAGTAAAAGCGTTAAACTAACCGAAAGCGCAAGCGGCACTTATACATATGGCGATCAATCGTTTATCGCTACCGGTAAAACATATACCATGCAGTTTAGCTATGCCGGTGTAGTAATTAGCGCTACCACTATCATGCCGGGCAAACCGGAGGATTTCACCCTATCGGATAGTATATTTCATGTCCCCAGTGCCATCAACCCTTTATATGCTGATGTGGCAAGGGCTACTATTAAGTGGAGTAACCCTGATTCGCTGTACCACCTGCTGGTATTTAAAAACCTTGATAACGACCCCTATTATATATCTTACATCCGCAGCGATAATAAGCCCAGCTTCCAGATTAACGCGAAACAGGCATCTTATTACAACCTGGTACAATCATCGTTTAATTATTACGGCCATTATAAAGTGATATTAATGCGGGTAAACCAGGAATACATCAACATACTGACAACCAATATCACCCGCGATTCGCAGGCATTGCTCAATGAGCCCACCAATGTTACCAACGGCCTTGGCATTTTTACGGCTATGCAAACAGATACATTGAGTTTAAGGGTAACGACGCAATAAAATTTGATATAAAACTCTTAACTTAAGAAATCGTTTAAGAACTAAATTAATTAACTTACTTTCGATTTTTGATCGCAATATTTTATTAGGGTAGTATAAACAATTATGTGGGAGTATAATAAATCAAAGTTTTGCTATGGCGCATAAACTGAACAACATACTTATCGAGGGGTTTAAATCGATAAAAAAACTTGATATAGAAATTAATGAGCTGAATGTTTTAATCGGCCCAAATGGTGCCGGCAAGTCTAACTTTATAGGCTTGTTCAAATTTTTAAGGGAGGTTATTGAAAACCATCTTCAAATTTATACTGGTGTTAATGGCGGCGCAAATAAGCTATTATATTACGGCAGTAAAACCACAAAAAAATTACACGTATCGTTAAATTTCGCCCCTAATTATTACGAATTTAGTTTGTTGCCCACCGCCAATGATTCATTCTTATTTGAAAATGAATATTGCTATTTCGACACTTCGGTAGATACTGTTTTCAAAGAAAATATAAATAATGGAGGTAGGGAATCTAAACTTGAAGAAACGATAAATAGAAAGGTTATCAAAAGCGTTCAGACATATGTTTTTGATGTATTAAAAAGCTGGCGACTTTATCATTTTCATGATACCAGTTCAAGTGCCGCTGTAAAAAAAACGGGCGACATAACTGATGTAGATTATCTGAGGGGCGATGCCTCAAATTTAGCTGCATTTTTTTATCACATGAAATTGGTTAATGAAAAACACTATAACCGGATTGTAAAAACGGTGGAGTTAGTTGTGCCGTATTTTAAAGACTTTGTACTAAGACCTAACCCTTTCAACAAATCAACGATTATGTTGGAGTGGCAGGATAAAAATTCTGACGTGATATTCAACGCCAACGATTTATCTGATGGTTCCTTACGTTTTATTTGCCTGGCGACATTATTATTGCAACCGGAGCTTCCACCCTTAATATTATTAGATGAGCCGGAATTAGGTCTACATCCATCGGCAATAACCCTGCTGGGCTCATTAATCAGGAAGGCATCTAAAAAAGCGCAGATTATCATTTCAACCCAGTCGGTTAATCTTGTAAACGAGTTTGAACCCAAAAACATTCTGGTGGTTGAAAATAGAGGTGGTAGTTCAACATTTACCCGTTTGGATGAGGGAAGCTTAGATTCCTGGCTTAAACTTTATTCAATAGGCGAACTATGGGAGCAAAATGTATTGGGAGGTAAACCGTGATTCGAATAAATATAATATGTGAGGGCTCTACAGAAGAAAACTTTATCTCCAAAATCCTTTATCCCCACTTTATTCTTAAAAACATACTGGTAACACCTCGCAATATAAAAACCGGGTCAAGTTACGGTAAACTTAAGGCGAATGTTATTCAATGGCTAAAAGAAGATTCTGCTGCTTACGTAACAACACTTTTAGACATTTACGGTATGGGAAATAAGTATCCGGGGTATGAAGAAAGCAAAGCCATGGAACCCTATGCAAAAGCTATAGCTATTGAGCAGGCGTTTAAATCAGATATTGAAAAGGCGGACCTATCTGTTTATAGGTTTATACCTCATTTTCAACTTCATGAATTTGAAGCCTTACTATTTTCAGATTGCGCTGTTCTTGAAGAGTTTTTATCGTTAGATTACAATTTTCCGGTTGGAGCATTGCAAAATATCAGAAACAAATTTGAAACTCCCGAACATATAAACGATAGCCCCTTAACCTCGCCATCCAAGAGAATACTATCTGTTATACCATCCTATGAAAAAGTTGCGGATGGAATTTTGATTGCCGAAGCAATAAATTTGGATAAACTACGAGCCGCTTGTCACCATTTCAACAATTGGCTTATTACACTTGAAAACTTAAAAACAGCGTAATTGATTTTTTCGATTTAATAGACTAAAATAGACATTTCCCAATTACAACAACGGCGATAAAAGCCGGATCAGTTTTTCGGGCAATTGCTTGAACAAGCTGCGTTTGGCCCAGGTTTTAGGGTTAATCATAACGGCATCTTTAATGTCGTTATAAAAAACGTTTCTTAACTGGCCGGCTATTTTATCGTCATATATTATGCTGTTTACCTCAAAATTAAGTTCAAAACTTCGTTGGTCCATATTGGCAGTGCCAACCATTGACAATTGCCCGTCTGCTACCAGGGTTTTGGCGTGTACAAATCCTTTCTTGTATAAATACACTTCAACGCCTGCGTCAAGTATTTCGCGGTAATATGACCTCGATGCGGCGTTAACCAACGCCGAATCTGACCTGCCTGGTACAAGGAGCTTAACTTTAACCCCGCTGCGGGCGGCCACATTAAGTGCATCCAAAACACTTTCGCCGGGAATAAAATATGGTGATGTTATCAGCAGCTCTTCTTCGGCCATGCCAATGGCCTGGATGAGCGAGTACATGATGGTAGGTATATCCGAATCGGGCCCGCTGGCGGCAATTTGCACTATGGCGTCGCCTTTGGCGCTTTCTGCCGAACAGAAAAAACCCTTCTCCAGCTTCAGCTTTTTACCTGCGCTAAAATTCCAATCGCATATAAACAAGTATTGGAGATAATATACCCCGGGACCATTAATACGTAAGTGTGTATCCCGCCAATACACTTGCTTTTTGCCTTTATTGTTGATGTACCTGTCGCTCACATTAATGCCACCAACAAAACCGGTACAGCCATCAACTATAATGATCTTGCGATGATCGCGGTAATTGGTCCGGTTGGAGAGCGCGATGAACAGGATCTTATAAAAAGGGTAAGCCTCCACGCCACCGGCTATTAATTCGGGCACCAGGGTGTGCCGTATGGACCGGCTTCCGAAATCATCATAAATAAAACGAACTTTTACCCCTTCGGCTGCTTTTTTTACCAGGATATCTTTTATCTGGTTACCAATGTCACCATCCTCATAAATATAATATTCCATGTGAATATGGTGCCTTGCGTTTTTTAAGGCAGTTATTACGTCGGGAAATTTTTCTTCGCCGTTAATATACAGTTTTACATCGTTGTTGCTGGTTAAGGGGCTATTATCATTTAGCAGCATGTGGGCAAGCTTTTTACGGCCTTTTAAGTCGCTGTCTCCCGTGTTCCATGTCTTCTCCGATTCCCGTACAATATTTTCGCGGATCTCGGCCCGCAACTTACGATCGCTCACAATTTTTTTGGAGTACAATTTATTTTTACGGTAATTGGCGCCTACCGCAAAATAAATAGCCATACCAACCACCGGCACAAGGATGGTAATAAGCAAATATGCAAACGTTTTGCTGGCCGACCGGATATCATACAAAATACGGAAACAAACAAAAATAACCAGGATAAGATAAAGCGCAATTGCGGGTAAATACCAGTTCATATTAGTTTTGGTGATAGAGCTTATAATTGACAGCCTGCTTTCCGAGGATCCGCTCCAGGTAAATTTGAAACGAGTAACTATTCCAGCCACTTAAACGGCCTTTTTGTAGCAGCAATTTTTGATTTGTTGCAGCTACCAGCGGATAGCTGAAAGCGAATGGTGCATTTGTTGATGCCCAGCCCTGCACCTGACCCAAACGGAGAACATTGATATGAATATTGCCACCCATCGTGTTTAACGTGTAGTATTTATCAGAAAAAGCAAGCAGATTATTTACAACTACCTTGTTTTGCACATGGTTTAATAACGAGTCGTTTTTATTGTAATACTGGTAAAATAAAGGCTGATTGACATCATCTAAAACAGAACTATAGGCTGTATAATAACCGCTATCCGTTGCTGCTACAATATACCAAAGCATACTGGTAAAAGGCGCAGGCGTAGTTAAATAACTATCATGTTGCCCATGCTTATTTTTAAGTGATGCCTTTACCCTGTCACCCATATACAGTTTACCAAAGCCGGCAAAGCATAAATACAACCCCGAAAGCGTAATGGCTGTAAAAGCCCATTTAGCCCGGTTTTGATAACGCGTGTTTTTAACAACTAAAATTATTGAAGCCACAAATAAACCGATAGTAAACAAAGGATCGGCTACGTAAAGCAAATTGGCAGAAAACCGTTGATGGCTGAATGGTTCCATTAAGCCCGTGCCGTAAGCATTACAGGTATCCAGCAGGTCGTGCAACACAAGCTGCAGGCAAAAGAACAAGACCAGGGTAGCAAATGGCAGGTAAACCTTATGGTGTATCCGCCTGGCCAAAAAAGCTAAGGCCAACCCAACAATTATCGCAAAAAATAAAGAATGGGTTATACCGCGATGGAGCAACAGCGCCCGGTCTGCCGAAACAAACAATGCTGTTGCACTATCAATATCAGGCAAACTTTGGGCAACGGCTCCCCATAACAAGGCCTGCTTACCCAATTTTTTACCCAATACAAGTTCACCAACGCAGGCTCCTAAAGTAATATGGGTAACTGAATCCATCGGCAATATTTATGTTTTGCTTTCAATAATGCGTTTAGGCGGATAATGTTTGCTGATTATTGTATTTGATCGGCGCTATCCAACTAAATGTTTAATAACCGGCACCTTGCTCATGCCATATACCAACAACCATGATAGCAAAAAACAAATAAATGCTATTAATGGAATGCTGAACACGGGGTTAAAAATGGTAAAATCAATATCGTTTAATTCAAATATTTTTAGCACCAAAGCGTGGCTTAGGTAAATACCAAGCGTGTATTTGCCTGCATTATTGCAAACGCGTTTCACGGTTTTATTAAGTTTTACTTTGGTGTAGATGGCTATCAGAAAAGCACACGTGGCCAACACAACAACAAAAGGCCCAACCGGCTCATAAAAGAACGTTTTAAGCTCATGATCTTTTACCTGTAAATGATAGGTGCCCCAGCTTATAAAGGCCACCAGAACAACAAACACCAGCGCCGCGATAAAGGGCAATGCGACAAAGTTAAACCGCTTATAGGTAAGATAATGCCCTAATACCAGGTAACCAACATACCCGGTAAAATTATGAAGATCAATGGCTGTATTAAAAATACTCAGATATGGGGTAGCCAGTAACATGGCCAAAACCCAAACTATAAGAAAATACAATATTTCCCGCTCGGTAGCGTGCTGTACAAATTTTGCCAGCACCGGGATAAAAAGGTATAATCCTACCAGCAGGTATACATACCAAAGGTGATAAAAAGCACTTGACTGCAGTTGGTTTAAAACAAATTTCACATCGGGACAAAGGTGGCCGGTAAATGTAAACTCTTCGTTATACAGGCGATAGCCAACATAAACCAGGCTCCAGAAAACAAATGGCAGAATAAGCCTGCCTATGCGCTTTTTTAAAAAATCGCCAAGTTCATATTCGCGATGTAGCAATAGCGCCCCGGTTATCATCACAAAAACCGGTACCGCAAAACGTACCAACGCATTGTAAACATCGCCGATGAGCCAATCTCCTAAAGACACACTTTTATAGGCAAAAAGCAAAGGCGAAGCGGTATGTAACACAATTACAGCAAACATGCTTATCAGCCGTAAATTGTTTATCCATTCAATATTATGATGTTTATTGTTTACAACAGCTTCGCTAAATTTCATTGGCTAAACTTATACAATATTTTGATTTACGGGGAAGCGTTTTATATACGGACGGCCAAATTTTAAGGTAATATCATAACACCGTTATTTCTTTCCCAGCGTTACACCGGGCCATTCGTCGGTACGGAATGGCGATGCGGGCAGACCCGCGGCGTTGTACAAACTACATACCGGGTTAATTCCCCAGGCATACCTTACAGCTACCGGGCTGCTTACCTGTGTACTGCGCACTGTAACTTTATCGCCAACAATTACAGCATCGGCCCAATAAAACTTTTGATCGGCACCGGCAATGGCGAAGCCTTTTAGTGGCTGTCCGTCCGCTGTTTTAAGGCCATCACTATACTTAAATGAAATGGTTATTTTATCGCCGTTGATGGCATATTTTTGATATATAGGGCCGGAATAGTCATTTTTTTTGCCATAGGTTTTAGCAAGGGCATTTAATGCCAGCCTGCGCCCTATTTCCTGCTTGTTTTTCGGGTGAATGTCATAACCTCCCAAATCAATAGCAACCGCCATGCCCGTGTTGGGCAGCGATAAGGTTTTTAGCTGAGCTTCACGCAGTTCGGCCCAGTCCGAAGGTGAAGGCTGAGGCTCGGTAACATAATAATTAGCTAACTGTACAAAACAGAAAGGAAAATCACCTTCGTTCCATCTTGCACGCCAATCATTTATCATTGTCGGGAACAATTGGCGGTATTGATACGCCCTGCCCGAATTTGATTCGCCCTGGTACCAGATAACGCCTTTTATAGCGTATTGGGTAAATGGATTAATCATCGCATTAAACAATACCGAAGGCCTGTTGGGACTTTTAGGATCTGTTGGAAAAGGCGGCATACTTTTAAGGTTGAGGCCTATATGATATTGCCAGGCATTATTTAAAGGAACCTGCTGACCATTATCATTAGCAAGGTAAAGTAGTTTGGCATCGCTGTAAAGGCCGCCATTGCCCGAGCCATCAAACAGCCGGATGGTTATTATATTTTCTCCTGCCTTAACCAGGTTACCGGGTATAGTATACACCCTTGGTGTATTATAAACGGTCATTTCGCCGATTTTTTCTCCGTTAAACCAGGTAATATCAGCATCGTCAACCGCGCCTAAACTTAATTTAACAGGCTTACCAGCCCAATCATCAGGAATAACAACTTTTTTATGCAGCCAGATGACGCCATCAAAATTCGGCAAGGTTTTTTCTAAAATAGACGGCAAAACCATATCACGCCATTTAGAAACGTCGAGGTCATTCGCAAGCCAAACCGGCTTGCCCTGGCTGTATCCCGAATCTTTTTCGGCAATAAGGGTTTGCCATTGTTGCGCCTTAAGTACGTAGGCTTTTTGGGCTTCTTCTTTATTTTCTGTTTCAACAGTAGTTAACGGTGCAACAAACTCGGGCATTGTTCTTAACGCCGGGCCGCTTGTCCAGGCCTCGGCAACAGTCCCTCCCCACGAGGTATGAATTAAGCCGATAGGTATGTTTGTTTTGCTATAAATTTCTCTTGCAAAAAAATAGGCTGCTGATGAAAACTCGGCCACATTTTCGGGCGTACAGGGCACCCATCCGCCTTTGGTTACTTTGGCATCGGCCAGTGGCACGCTGCTGGTTATATGCTCAACCTGTAGCAGGCGAATATTGGGGTAATTGGCCGCAGCCATTTCCTTTTCATAATCGTTTATCTTTCCCCAGCCTGCCACCGGCATTTCCATGTTCGACTGGCCCGAGCATAGCCAAACTTCGCCTATCAGCACATTTTTCAATTCGAGGGTATCATCATCGGATATAGTGATGGTAAAAGGACCGCCATAAGATGGGGTGGCAACCTTTACTTTCCAGTTGCCGTCAGCATCTGCTATCGTGCTGTATTTTTTACCCGACCATGTAGTTGAGATGGTTACTTTTTTACCCGCTTCGGCTTTACCCCATATGGCGGCTTTGGTTTTTTGCTGCAAAACCATGTTATCGCTAAATACGGATGGCAAGGTTACTTTAGCGCTGCTTAGCTGCACAGCAAACAAGAATGAAAGGGCGGTTAACAATAACGATTTGAACATAAATGCTTTTAACAGGTCGTTTACTTTTCCTGAGCGATAAAAGTAGCATCTTAATTCTGATTATTTATAAACCTCCAATTTTATTACTAACCGCTGCAAACTCAGTATACCAAATTAATGCATAGTGTACTGTTCCATAACTTTGTGGTACAGTTAGCAACACATGTATGAAACAGGCAAAAATACGTATATAAATAATTAATAATCAACATATTAAGCAGTTTTAAATTACATTTATGCACGACACAGATTGTCGTACATCTTTTGTTTTTTTGCAAAAAACGGAACAGCGGAGGCCATAAAAATCTGGTAAAAGCAGCCGTCAATTTATCTCAGCAATTTGTTCTCTCCTTCTATCTCCACGTTTTCCTGTTGAGCTACGGCTTTATATTCATAGCTTCCTTTCAGGGGCAATGTAAGTTCAAAGCTACCATCAGGTTTAACAGGTACCCAGGGGCTGACTGTCCATTTACCGGCATAAAGGGTTTCAACCTGGCCATGATAAGGCCTGTAATCAAACCGGGCCAGTTTAACTGAGGGCGTTTTGTAGTTTGCTATTCTACCTTTTAATATCACCCGGCCCTTTGACAATCCAGCACCGCCGGTTTCAACAACAACCGCTTCTTTAAAAACGGGGTTTACATTATCCAGCTTGATAACAACGGGGTTTGGCCAGCGATGGTCGTCATAAATACGCTGCGCTTTCACTACCGATACTTCCAAACCTTTAGCGGTTTGAGTATACCTGCAGCTTACGTCATCACTTTTATATTCAATTACCTGGCTATTCTGCCCCAGAACGCTTACTTTGGTGCCGGGCGTACTAATTGCCGAACGGATCAGGAACGTTTTGCGCGTACCTTCGTTCCAATTGGCTGCATCGGTTACTATGGCATAAAGGGTATGCCCGCCTTTCTGCGTAAACCAAATGTCGCCTTCTTTACTTACAACCCAACTCCGTACATCGTCAATACATTCGCGGTTTACAAAATACCATGCCGACATTTCGCGCAGCCGTTCTTCCTGCTCTATCGGCAGTTCGCCGTTAGGTTTGGGGCCAACATTCAATAACAGCGATCCTCCCTTAGCCCTCGCCTCTATCAATAAACCTATTAACTGACTGCCCGATTTATAACGTTCATTAGTAGGCTGGTAACCCCATGCGGTACCCATGGTAATGCATGACAGCCATGGTTCATTAATCATTGCCCCAGGCATAATCTGTTCCGGCGTTTTGATAGCGCCGCGGGTGATCAATAAATCGGGCTGCAATTTCCAGCAGGTTTGCTTTACAATTTCTTTGGGGTCGCCATCAATAAAAAGCACATCTATTTTGCCGTATTTGGTCATTAGCTCTTCGCATTGCTGCCGGGTATAATCATCATAGGCTTTGCGGGTGGCTGCATCCATTTTAACATCGGTACGGCTTATCGTAATGTGATGGTCATGCAAAAAATTAAAATCTTCGGGCGAAAAATAAAAACCCACCTGCAGACCGACCTCGCGCGTGGCATCAACAAATTCTTTCAACAGATCTTTTTTATAAGGAGTATGGGTGATATTAAAACCGGTAGTTTTGGTATCCCACATGCAAAAGCCCGAATGATGTTTAGTGGTAAAAACAATATACTTCATTCCGGCAAGCTTAGCCAAAACCGCTACCTGGTGCGGGTCGAATTTAGATGGATCGAAAGTCTTTGGCAGTTCGGTAAAATACCGGTTCACATAATCGTCGCTTGCCCCTACCAGCGAATGGCTGATAACCACGCCCAACTGCCCATCCATACTAAAATGGACAAACAAGCCCAAACCTGTATTTTTAAGCCAAAGTTCCCGTTCGGGCTTGTTCAGGTTATAATTACTGGCGTTATCGTCCTTCACCAGGTCGTTTTGGGCAACGGCTCCATTGTAACATATCAACAGAACTAACAAACAAAAATATCTCGTCATCTGTAAAAATAAAAAAAGGAAGGGCAACCAAACCCTTCCTTAATCCAATCTATCAATTTATTAACACTTTTACATTATTTGTCCCACCACATTCTTGTCAGTAACTCATCTGCCCCCTGGCGGGCGATAGCTGCTGCATAAGACGCCGCGTTAAGATTTTGCTCGGATATGGGGTACAACATCCTCCTGAATATTTTACCACCGGTGGCGTTACCTACATAATTGTTAGGCACCAAAGCCGGATAGCCTGTGCGCCTGTAAGTAGCAAATACCTCCTGCGCATCCGGGAAAATGCCAATCCAAAACTGGGTGTAAATCTGCGCCATTTTTTGATCAAGCGTACCCGCCGAATCAAACTTATGATAACTGATATATGTATTAATCTGCGCGTCGCTTATAGCGCCTGCACTGCCGCCGATAATAGCCCACTGCCGCATAGATGCAGCGATACCGCTTTCATATAAAGATGAAGCGGACGTAGCGGTATACCACCCTCTTGAAGCAGCCTCGGCAAGCAGGAAATAGCTTTCGGCAGCTGTAAATACCAGGCGCGGTGACCCTAAAAGTAATATGGTGTTGGGGTTAGGCTCAGAGTAAGTTACAAAATCGGCCGGCTTGGAATTCAATGAGGCCGACATGCCTTTTTGTATCGATGAAGTTGTATCGGCTACGCCACTTTTGTAAACTATCGACATTACGCCCAAACGGGGATCTTTATTGGTTTTCAGGTAGGTGATAAATGCTTCCTGGTATTTGCCGCCTTCGGTATTCGTGAAACCGTCTTTTGCTATGTAATCATTATTCCATAGGTCATTAGCCAAAGGGTTTCTGTTGATGACCTGGCCTGATGCCAGGTAAGGCATTTTTGCAATATCTGCATCGTTTAATATAACGCCGCCGGCAATAGCCTTTGTGGCCCATGATTGTGCTGATGCTATATCAACCTTAGTCATGCGCATGGCGCAGCGCAACATTAGCGAATACGCAAATTTTTTCCATTGGCTGGTATTACCACTGTATATCAGGTCGGCAACGCCAAAAGTGGTTTTGCTGGCATCGAGGCTGGTTGCTGCCTGGTCAAGCTCTTTCAACATGTCTGCATAAATATCTTTTTGGGCGTCATATGCAGGTTTATATATAGAACTGTTATAACCCTGCCCGGCCTGCGAATATGGAATATCGCCATACAAATCGGTAAGCCTGCTAAAACAATACACCCGCCAGATGCGGGCTTCGGCTACCAGGTTAACCTGCGAAGCATCGGTACCGGCTGCTTTTATTACCTCAACCAATTCGTTTATCTCGTTAGGATAAGCGTTGCTAAATGCGGCAAACGTCTGCTGGGTTTGGGCTAAAACGTATTTACTGCCAAAACCGGCCACATCATTAAAGCTGGTGGTATATTGCATGGTACCCATCAAAAGATTAAGCATACGGGCGGTACCATCATATTCGGCCTTGGTAAATATGTATTGCGGAATAGGGGTTGTAGACGCGTTGGGGTCAACGTTCAGCGTGTCAAAGTTTTTGGTACATGATTGTGTGGCCAGAATGCCGAGCATCACCAGCAAACACGTGGTATATTTTGATATGTGTTTTTTCATCTTAATCAACTTTAAATATTAGAACTTAACTGCCAGGTTTACACCAAGTGAACGG
>Ga0307515_10007072_pt1 | contig 22295 bp, 16 predicted proteins | sample 17_EM_MG_FD_194513 | JGI IMG/M metagenome (GOLD analysis project Ga0307515, IMG submission 194513) | Populus trichocarpa ectomycorrhiza microbial communities from riparian zone in the Pacific Northwest, United States - 17_EM | ecosystem: Host-associated > Plants > Roots > Unclassified | place...
CTCAAGCTCAATCTATTTATTTAGGCAATTTCAAGGTAAAAAACTGCATAATACGACTTCTTCTCATTAAATGAAACTATTTGACACAAAGATCGATCGTTTTGATAGCCTAATATTTTCTCTCTGTATGTCAGAATCCGATATCTTTTTTCTCTCATCTCTAAAACTAGAGACCAAAAAAATAATAAAATTGAACTTTTGTATCAAATTAGAATTGATAAAATATTGAGGTATTGAGCATTTATAGTTTCTAAAATATGAGGACCAAATTAGGCTTTTATATTAACTTCAAAATTATCACTCATTTACGATGTTTTTTCTAATTTGATATTCAATCTTTCAATTTCATCCTTAGCAAATAAATTTTATTTAATTGCCATTGAATTTGGCAAAAAAAAAATAAAATTGCAACAGCACAAAAAAAGAAGTTTAAGAATTAAATTAAAAAAATAAAAAAATTTACATAATCAATACATATGTAAAAGGATAAACTGTGCAATCTTCCGTGCAGAAAAACAACTACTGTTAAACACATTTTGTTGCCCACTTGGCAATGAGGATGAGGAGTTAGAATAGTCAAATAGGGACGAATTGGCCATCTTTTCTATGAGTACTTTCTTTATCATGATGGGGTTTCTTCAAGTCATATTCAAAAATCTTGATGCTCCAAAAGTGGCGTTGACAATTGTTATTTTTCATGGGGGAGTAAATACATGGGGTTGGTAGTATATGCCATGCCTAGCCTATGCTATATAACAGTGCCGCCTCTCCTTTGCAGAGATTGTTCAAGTTTTTATCCCAACTCTCTCGACTTTCAAAACATATCTCGTGCGGGGCTTTCTGCCTGATGATCTTAAATTTCCATCCTTATCTTCATTGGGTTACAAGAGATAAAAAACCTTCCAACCCTTCTCTCTCACCTTCATCAGCTCCATCTTCTAGCTTCTTTTACCATCTTGTAGATAATCCTTCAGTCAACAGTTGCAAAGCTTAAAAATAAAAGGGCCTTAGGTCTGTTAATTTCTGTTTCTCGTTCTTTAGCTTTTTTGCTCTTTCTGTAGAAAGAATGGATGCTGTGAAGGACACTAAATGGAAGAAAAGCCTGTTTATGAGGGCGTGGTATCGATCACTCACTGTTGGCCGCAAGAAACCGTCAAAGAATTCTGTCATCTCGTTCACAAAGAGCAAGTCATGGCACTGCACCAGAAAACCAAGTGACCAAGAAGATGGTATTAGTACTAATAACAAGTCAAAAAAGAAAACTCAAGTGGCTCCAGATGGTTGCTTTTCAGTCTATGTAGGGGCTGAAAAACAAAGGTTTGCAGTCAAGGCAGAGTTTGCTAACCATCAACTGTTCAAAATGTTGCTAGAAGATGCTGAACTGGAATATGGACACAATAGTGAAGGTCCAATATTGCTTCCCTGTGATGTTGATTTTTTCTACAAAGTCTTGGCGGAGATGGAGAGCGACGAAGTTGATGATATTATGATTAATCCTCCAAGTTGCAGCTCATTAGCCCTTTGCAGTCCTGCTCGTCGCTTCAATTCTAGAAAGGATGGTCATGGTGCATATAGGATTCTCAGTCCATCAAGGATACTGAAGCTGATTTAGTTATATATATATAGCCATCTACATGATCAAATAGTCCGTCCTTAATCTCTGGTTTTGAGCACATATAGCTGGTTCTATTGACCTAGGAAGCTTGTTTATTTGTACTTGTGTTTATGATCAATATATATAGCAAAACTATTACTGTACAGTCTCCTCAGGATTCTGTACTGTTATTTACATAATAGAAAAACAACTCTATGGTTCTATAATTAATAGCCATGGCGAACTGGAATTAGTCCGATCACCTTTCATCTATTCCAGGTATGGAAAATGTGTCGTCGCCTTTTGGTGGATAAGGCTAACTTCCGGTCATTCTGCAAAAACTGATCGATGATCGATTGTAATCCCCTACTGTGTTATATCATTGTTTGGGGATGGTAGCTGACTAGATACTTCCCTCCAGTTTCCTTGCAGGTTTTTTTTGACATGTTTTTATAATTAAAAAAAAATTAACTAAAAATTTAAAAATTTATGAATGTATGTAATTAAATAAATTAAAAATTAGGTGTGTTAATAAATAAAAAAAATTATAAATGATAACTAAAAATAAAACTGGAAAAATCGAGAAACATGAGTAGATCAAGATATTTAATCTCGAAAAAAAGACATTTACCTAGTTGTGTTTGCTAAATTTGTTTATCAATTTTTTCAATTTAATTAAACAATAATAGAAAATAGACACATGCATTAAAATGATTGAATAAAATAAAATAAAAAATATTATGCAAGGCAGCATAAATTAGAAATATCATCTGAAAATAAATATTTTTTTTATTTTTAAAATAAAGTTTATTTATACAAAAGATAAAAAAAATTATAGATAAATCAGAAAAACCTCTTCAAAAATTAAGTGCATACAAAATAACAAAAAATAATTGTTATTTAAAAGAGGCTTTCTAAACAAAATAAAATATAAAATGAGTATTAATCTAAATATAAATAACAAAATAATTTGAAAAAAACATATAAAAAAACATTAATTTTTTTTTTAAAAAAGAAAGGGTCAAACGTTGCGGGGCCTGTGCCATTTCGTTAAGGTTCACGTGACTGAGCCCTTTTTTTTTGTTTTCACATCTAGTTTTTTTTTATAATAAAAAAGTCAGACGACATGTCATTTGTATTGCCAGTTTCCAGCCACTGTGGTGACCGAAAAAAACAGGGCTAATGGTTTTGTCGACCAAAAAACTGTATTTTCAACCCAATTGTTTTTACCAAAAACACATATAAAACATCATAAAAAACTTGATAAACCAATTCATGGCTTTAAAAAACCCAAAGAACTGTCCTAAAACCCAAAATCAACTCGAAATAAAAAATCTTATCAAGATGATATGTGTTTTTCTTGGCAATTTCAAGGTAAAAAAAAAAAACCCTAATGAGAGCTCTCTTCATCAAAACACCTATAAAACATCATAAAAAACTTGATAAACCAATTCATGGCTTTAAAAAACCCAAAGAACTTTTCTAAAACCCAAAATCAACCCGAAATAAAAAAATCTTACCAAGAAGATATGTGTTTTTCTTGGCAATTTCAAGGTAAAAAAACCTAATGAGAGCTCTCTTCATCAAAAGAAACAATTTGACACCAATCTCAATAGTTTTCGTGGTTGAAATCTATTCCAATAGAAATTCTTTCTTAATTGTTGGATTTCGACGCCTTTCTCTCACACCAAGGGCTAAAAAAATAAAAAAAATAAAGTTTGGGATCAAAATTGATTTTCTTTTAATTTTGGAAACTGAAGGGACCCAATATCTATAATTTATAAAATATAGGGACTACAATAAATATTTTGCCCTAACTTCTTTAAGCCACCCATTCGCTACTTGTTCTTTTTTTTTTTACTTTGGTTTCCTATATTTTAATCTCACAATTCCCCAACAAATTGGCTTATAATTTGATCCAATAAGGGCTAAATAAAAAAAAAGATGGAAAACAAATGGCATTGTGAATAATCTATCCACAGTGCCATGTGAGGGGATCTATAATGCATTTTACACAATAAATTCCCCATGCATTTTAGTTTTTTAGTTAATATTATCCTCATGGTATGGAATATAAATGTTTAGGATTTAGAAATCAACTAGGCATGTGCTCGCGCTACGGATCTGTATTTTTTCTGAAAAAACAATATTAAGTGATGCAAATGGTTTGTATTTTATTTGTGAAAAATTGGACTGGGTGAACAAACACAGAAGAACATAATAGGAGGAAAACTAACTACATAGAAATATCTTAAATAAAAAATAGTAATTAAAAGAATGAGGGTGAAAATTAAAATAAAAAATAAGTTAGAGGTCAACTAATTTTTTTGATTGAAGGGTTTAATTAAAAAGAGAATAACTCAAGCAAAAAGAAAAAAAAATAAAAGGAGGAAAAATTGAAAGAAATAGCATACCATAAACCTGGATTGAAGGATGAGAACATAAACAAATAAAACTTTTATAAAACATTTAAGGAAAACAATATATGAAAAATTAAAATTGAAGAACTAAATCGAAAAAGAATAACACTTATTCAAAAGGACAATGGACAAAAACATTTATAAGAAAAAAGGAAAAAACTTTTCGTTGAAAATGTTAAATTAAAGAGAAAAATAACTAATATATTAAAACACATTATTTCATGGTCATTTTGATTATTATCATTATCATTATCATAATAATTATTATTATTACTATAATTATTGTTATGACCTTTATTATTATTCTTGTTGTTATTTTTGTTTCCTGCTAGTGTTGTTGTTGCTACTACAATTATTATTAGTGTTTTTATTGTTGAAAAAAACGAAAGCTGTAGATTTTCATTCAATTTAATATTAAAAACTGAAGAACTAATTCGTCCGCTTGTCTCTTTTGATTTATATAAAGCGAGTGAAAAGCACGCTCCTTCCAAGTCAGGATTTCCAAGTGCTGCCAGCTGGTACCGCGAGTGTTCCATGCTCCAACAGTGTTTCCAGCCCCTATTTCAATTCTGGTCCTCGTTGTTTAGTTTTCTTTCATTTGCCTCACTATTTCAGTGTAATCTTTGTAATAGAGGACAATAATGAGAACAATATATGAATAGGCATGTGGGGATGCAATTCATGCATTATGCGTGGATACCCCCGGGGATTGATAATTGCGGAGGAATTTTATGCACCTGGAGTAATAAGGAAAATTCAATCCCTCTTCCTGAGATTGAAAACTAAAGGATTTCAATGTCCTTTAATTTTCTTAGATTTTTCTATGCATTCTGACTTGATTCTATGTGTCTTGTTTTTATTTTTCCTCATATTTTCCTTTTAAAAAAAATGATTTTTGGCTTTCTTTTTAAAATAAATTACAGTAGGAATTTTTTTTGTTTTTTTAAGATGCTTTTAAGAAAAATAAACATAAAATAAAAAATTGCTTATTTGTGATGACTATATTATTTTAAATATATATATATATAAATTATTTTTCTTGTTTATCCTTTATTATATGACTTTAGGAATATATTTTTTTTATGTAATGTTAAAATTGCTTATTTGTGATTTTTATCAGAAAATTTTTTCTTGTTTCATATTGTGAGTTAATTTGAGTTAGTTCAATATGACATCAAAATGTCTATTAAATGTGAGTGATGGACCACGAGCCTAATTTGAAACAAAATGTTAGTTCAAAAACCTAGTTCAACATTTATTATCCTATTAGATCCAACGTCCATGTTTTAAAAGTGAGGGTTATAATTTAAGACGAGACCTCAATCCCAAATCACATTTTAAACCCTTATTGAGTTTACATAAATAATTAGAAATGTCTATTAGGTACATCATCATAAGTTCATAAGTTCAGAACATAAAAGCAATTTATTTTAGGTAAGATACTATAGAGTAATGTGTTTTCTGTTTAGTATAACCAACTCTTTATCTAAAAATTTTTGAAGACTAGTTAGGATTTCTAATTATCATAAACTAGATGGAAACTCTTTATCTATTTTTTTTATTTTCACCATGATATCGGGTGCAAAATATATATTTATCAAAGTCAAAAAGAAACTGGATCATGAAAAAGGTACATATAATATGTTTGATTAATAGGTAATCAACTAGTAAAGTAAAACTACATAAAATCTAAAGAAAATATAGTGATGGAGGTAGAGACAACGAGACACCATCTAAACACAATAATAAACTGTGTTTATTTATTTGTTGTTGTTATTATTTTACTTAGAAATACATCAAAATAATATATATTTTTTATTTTTTAAAATTAATTGATGATATCATATATCAAAATAATTCAAAAACTAAAAAAAATTAAAACTAAAAAATTATTAAAAATATGGTTGTATGACAAACAACAAGAATACAGAATAGGCTTACTTTTTTATTTCCTTCATTTACAAGTCTACAAGTGGTAGAGTAGAGAGGTATCCCTGGTTTTGTAGATTAGCGGCTTCAGTAATTAGTCCACGTTTTCCAAATCCTTATGTCAACTCCCCTCTTTAATTAATGAGAGGTGAAAAGAAAGAAAGTTTGGAAATTACACTAATCATTGGATTATAATCTTAACTAATCCAATAATTAACTCATAACGCCTTTTATTTTAGTATTACTCGTAGTGTGTGTGTGTGTGTGTGTGTGTGTGTGTAGTAGTAAAACATATGCAAGTTTTGAGTGAGTTTTATGATCAAGATAGATAAAAAAAATTACGTGTCAATATATTTAATTTTCACCAATAATACTGTCATATAATAAAAGATTAAAACATAAATTGAGTCCCTCCTACCATATTTGCAAATAAAAAATAAAAAACTAGATACCAAGTTAGACAAGAAAAAAATATAAGAAATTTTTTTATATCACAACTTCTTACAGTTTATTTAAATTATTTTTACTTGAACCAATTAAAGATTATATCATAAAATTTAGTTTAAGATGCATATTAAATATTTTTTGATGAGATATAAAAGAAAAAAAATCAACAAAACCATTTCTTATACCTAGTCAATCCATATCAAAATCCTGCATGTTGTTCAATACTTTACGGTAGTATAGAAATTAAATTATGTAATATTTTAATCCTTATTAGTTGTTAATTACACCTTCTTTCTTAGCAAAATTGCTAAATCAAGTGATGATACAATAATATTTATTTTCCCAATTAAGAATCATTGATAATTTAAATTTTAAATTTTACATTTTATATTATTCTATTAATTTATTTTTAAGATATAAATTTTATAAATTTAGTTTTAATTAATAAAAAATTGATATCGGGTTGAAAAGTGAAATATTATAAAAATTACACAACTCTTAGTTTGAACATTTTTCATGGGTATAAATCTATTATTATTGTTTAGGTTGTTTAAACATAATACATACAAAATTAGCTTTGGTATCTGCACTTTGATGTGGGTCGAATTATTTTTTTATATAAAAAAATGAATTTCAAGAGAAGAAATAGGATAAGAAAAGACATAAAAAAAATCAATCTTAGTTAATCCAAGTTAACATGATAAACTTATAACCACAGTAATTAGAGCCAAACCAACCCTGAATATCTCGTCAAACTCGCGATCCAAATCATGAAAGTGAATAAACCTAATAAAAAAATAAATAAGATTACAAAGCCTTTTTTAAAAAAAAATGTTAACTTTTCAAACCCATGACACGGGTCATCAGACCCGAAGCACCAAATTTGTACAAACCATGAAGCTCAATTCTTAATCAATCAAATATTGAAAGATAAAATTAAAAAAAAAAGAATTTTAATTATACAAAAGGATTCAAAAAATAGCAATTAAAAAAAAACATAATACTAAGGATAACATTGAAAACTAATAAACTTTTACAAAAGAGTCAATGAAAAAAAATTAGAAATCTAAAGAATGAGGATAAAATTGAAGAATATAATATTTGGTAAATTAAGATTGAAGGATGCAATTGAAAACAAATAAAACTTTTATAAAAGGACCAAGACAAAAAATAAAGAATCAAAAGAATAAGGACTAAAGTTAAAATATCAATAACTAAGAGGGGTAAACTGTAATTTTCAGAGGAGAAGAGAGAAAAGAAGGAAAGAAAAAAATGGCTTACCAATAACAAACCGGACTACAATCAGAGACACATGTTGGCACCAACAGAAAGAGGCCACGATGGAAGGGTATTTTTTGATGCTAAGAGGCGCTACACACGTAGCTTAAAGGGAGAGTGCGCTTCTCAAGCTCCTCCAGGTATGTCATATGCTCATGTTATTTTTTTTAGTCAAATACAAAATTGCTCATGATCTAACTTGTTAATATAAAAAATCCTTTGGGAAAAGTTGAAAAAGCTCATTAAGATCAGTTTTAATTTTTTGACTTTCAATGATATTTAGGTCATTTCACCGAGCTTTTGATTTTTTTTTATATTTTTCAAATAAAGAATTACCCATCATTTTACATGATAATAACAAAAAAACAATTTTGAAAGTACCGAATTACCATTTGATAAGAGCTTTTCATTATGCAATAATCAATTGCAATAATAAAAGTCAAGAAGACCTTGCTATGATGCCAACTCTGATGAATATTTGATTGATCAAATCTTCATTAGTTCTTTAAAGATTTTAATGGCAGCAATTGATGTCATGACCCAATCATTTGATCCATAATCGACACATAAAAAAACTTTCCCTCTAAGTTCCTTATTTATGCAAACCTAAACCTACATACAAACTTCTTCTTTTTTAACTCAATCAGAGTTCTTCATAGCATTTGATATCATAATTCAGTCCATAATATAAATCAATAATTTGATACAATTCTTAATACAATTTAGTAAATATATACCACTAACTAGACATAATAGAATAGTATTAATTACAACAACAATAATAATAATAAAAAGGTTTTGAAAGTCTAATAAAAACAACCTGCTAACAAGTTATAAGCGTGAAAAATATAAATATTGAGAGGATGAGTTCAATAACTTAGTGAGTGATAACATCCAATATACATTTACGAGGTAATACAACAATGAGGAATATATACAAGCTTGCTTTATTATTTTACATGTGAGTTTCACAACTAGACCATAACAAGAAATATCATGAGGTAAGGCTCATAAAAAAATCAATATGCAGTGATCATAATGCTTTAGACTGTGGAATGATCAGTCACCACAAGTTGGTAAGTCTTCTAACCAACTAGGGTTTAGAATTGCGATGTGCACAGAGACTAACACTACCCTGGTAGTATGAGTATTCTAATTGGCATACCATATGGTCATAATCAAACAAACATGATCGTTTCTTAAAGACTTAACTCATACAATCAAAAAACCAAAACATATGCATCTGGTCGATCTCAAACATATTCCAAACTGACCAAACATAAAAGAACCGATCAACCTCTATTGCTCGGTCAACCAATCGATCAAAATTGACTAAATGATCGACTGAAATCATCAGGCAAACCAATCAACCGAAGCCATTAGGCCAACCAATCGAAACCATCAAGCCAACTAGTCAACCGGTTGATTGAGATTTCAGAATCTCGATCCACCAATCTCCTTAAAATTATATATCCTTAACATTTCAACTTACACCTCAGAAATTCATTACATTTAAATTAATCATTCAACTAAACTTAAAACATAAAATTCAAATTCATAATTCTCAACAAATTCAAAATCATAACTAATTACAACAATTATACATATCAAAGTATAATGCTTACTTTAAAAACTTATTTTCTCCAACTCTTTTTTCCTTTCTTTTTCTTCTTTCCCTCTTTCGGTTTGCTCTCTTCTAAATTCTAATTTCTTCTTTTTGTCTCTCTTTCTATTTATATATATCAACTTTATGCAATTACCAAAGTGTCCCTAACTTATTTATACATAATGCTTGCTCCTCCAAGGACATTGTTGTCATTTCCTATTAATTTTTTTCTTTTTCTTTCAAAATATTACAGCTGGCTTGCCGAGAAGCACATTGATGTTTTTCCTCTCTTTCAAAATATCTTAGGTGGAATAACATAAACAAAGAAAGATGATTCAACAAACCAAACAACGGAAAAGATCTAGAATCTTTTCAGCAAATGCACATATGCTCCTTGAACACCAAAGATTACAGACCATAAAATCCCTTGTATGTCTGATGAAGTTGCATAGCTGCAATACTAGAGTATGAAATTAGAAACAGGGTAGCTATGTGTATAATGATGTTGGAGATATATATATATAGGATGGAATGTACCTGATGAACATTGAATATTGTTAACAAAACTTTTTGTTTTTTTGTTTTTGGATTTGAGGAAATTTCACCTCTGGAAAGCGCATTTTGTGAGATCAAGTGAGCGAGTAAAACCCTGGCTGTCCTAAACTCTCATAAAAGATGCACGCCCTGACTCGAACTCGAGACCTGCTATGCAGATCTCAAATTCTTTGTCATCACACTACGCTACCTGAGACATTGTTAACAAAACACTACAACATAACAAGGAAAAGCGATGTTGATCCTTAGTTTGGTAAAAATTCCTCGTGCAGCTGTATTAATGGAGGAACCGTACCAAAAGCCATTGAAAACAGCACCTTTTTTAGTCTTCTTTTGGTCATGGTGACATTGTCCTTGTTGCAGATCATGGAGAGGTCATCTATGGGTTGTGGTAGCCTACTGACCAAAGAACCAAAACATCACCAGCTAGCAAAATTGGGGTGAGAGAGGAGTTATTCTGGGGTTGGGCGTCCAAAATTTGCTAACTTCCATTTACTTTATTAGATTTCTGGTAAACAAAAATGTTCCCTGGTCTATAGCCTTTACAGATAAAATTATGTGCCGAATACCTGCAGCCCACTTTAATTTGATTTTTTATGTTATGGAGATACAAGTCATGGACCCATGAGCTGGGTGACTATTCAATAGACACCCTTTATATAATGTAAAATGGTTAACAATGCAAATCAGTGATTTGTGTTACCGACTGTATACATTTCCACATGAAAATTCATCAGGCTATGGTGTCCGTGTGCAACTGCAGATAATAAATGCATGGCTGAAGCAGAGAAAAAGGTGCCCTCCTGATCTTCAACGTCACAAGAAATTTTGCATTTGCTAGCCTGATATCAGCCCAAGCAAGAAAAAATGAAAAAACACTGATTGGTAGCTTGTTGGTTGAAACATTTCGATCCAACTTTTTTTGGCTGAGGGGCCAAATCCATAGGAAATCTTGCCTCATGTGAAACCTAGATCCCAAAGGACAAAAGCTTTTCCATACAACTGACGAAGCTAGCGCTGTTTGAAACGATCACCACTTTCATGGGTTTGAACACCCCCATCATGCAAGTTCAGGCAACGAAGAAGACGGGCTCCGATGATGAACGTAAACTCCATTGATGCTACTTCAAGTAACGAAAAGACTGGGATCCAAAGATGAAGATGGAAACCAATTCAGAGAGTGGCAGCATTTAACCACATGAATAACTCCACTGATAATGATAATGACCTTAGATCATTTGGTTTTTGAGCATCAAACTTAAGAGTTCCTCCCAAAGTAACAACTCTAAAAACTCTAATAAAATTAATTGCTGGTAAGCTAAGCAACAATTGGTGGGACTTAATTCTCAAAGTGACAATTCCTTCATGTAAACATCTCTCTGTTTCAAATCATAAAGGCTATTAAATTGCATAACAAAACAAAGAGAAATAACATTTAAGTAAAGAGAATTTTCAACTGTTAGAATAAATTTGCAAAACATTCAACCTACAAGGTTCATGGTTATAACCACCTTTAAGGACCACATGAGAGTTGCAGTTCAAACCTCTACTCAGTTGTAGGAAAGAGTACACCTAAAAACCAAATCTAAACGAAAAGGGATTAAGTTGGGGGTGGGGGTGGGGAAATAAAACTACCAATCATTTAGGTCAGCTCAGTACTACTTGTAAGAGCAAAAGGTACTAAAGCATATGATACAAAACAAACCCAGTTGGGTATTTTCATCTGGAAACGATAACAAGATCCAGAATGCAACAGTAGTGCACCATCAATATCTGCAGTTGAAACCCTCTAGTGGAGGATCATGTCTGGAGAATACACCACATACCTCATGTTCCACAAGAGTCAAATAAGCATCTGTATTAAAATGAACTAGTCATCTTCCTCGTCTCCATCTTTATCTGCATCATCACCAGCTTCAGCATCATCCTCAGCTTCCTCCCCTTCACCTTCCTCTTCATCATCAGACATGCTATTTATCACATCTGTAATGATATCCTTCACTTCCGCTTTTCTATGCATTAGATCTATGCCGAAGTGGGCACCTAATATGACCAAATTTATACACGTGATTAGCAAAGTTGGAATGGAAATGTGCCAACATCCAAGTAATAAATGAAATATGAGCCATTCATACCAAGTTGTCTGAGAATATCAGATAGAGTTGCCTGCACATCACCAAAAACAGATTTTTGAGGATGGTGTAACAAGCAAGATAAACTGTCATAACTGTGCAAATTGCAAAGCTAAATCACAGGCAAGACTTACAGTATTGAAATCAACTTCCTTCAGAATATTTACTACAACTGCATGCATCTCTTGTCTGGTGGGTTCTGCCTTGGCCTTTTTGTTAGACTTGGCTTTACCTAATTTTCCAACATAAAATCATTTGGCAAGGGAACAAACTCTGAAATAACTTTAAAACAAATGGAGATCATGTAAGTACAAAATCAATTTGACAAGTAAATTAAAAGCAAAACATGATATTTACGAGACCATTTGGTATTGTGATAGCTTCTGCTTTTTGTCCAATCACGGATATAAAACCATTTGATTAGCCAGATAGCTTTTGCTTTTTGCATTGTGCCCTGCACATAATTGTGTTCCAAACCTTGGATTTGTAAAAGTTAAAATAGCTTGATTTTCATTTATTTTACATGTAAAAATCCATCTTAAAGCAGTTTTAACCGAACACATTTTTTAAACTGCAACTAAAAGTGTTTTTTTTTAAACCTACCTTTTTTAACCGCAAAAGCTACCACAATGCCAAACACACACAATCAGCAAATTGCCAATGGACCATTATCCATTGTAGCCTTGTTTCTGGCTTAACAAAAAACCCTACCAAGCACAACAAAAATTAAATCCAAGGAAGATGTTATAGATAACTATTATACAGACAATCTTTCTCCATTCCAAAGAAACAAGCACTCCATGAATGTCAATTTAGTCGCTTTCTCTCCCCACATCTTGCTACCTCCCACAATGACATCATTTCACTCTTCGTATTATTTCTCCGAATAACATCTGTTACTCCATCCTATTTTCTCTACAATTGAAAGAGTAGACATGCATCATTTCTCAGTAAAAATTGCTGCTGTATAGTTTTGTCCTTTCTCTAAACTCTGCAACATAAGATGTCCTTTATGCTTAACCACTAAGTTTGCCCACTCAATTCTTTTAAGAAAGACAAAGTTGGGCCTGGTTTTTTCCTTGGCTTTTTTATTATATGTATAATCTTCAAAAAGCATATTGATATAGATACATTTAAGGTGTTATGAAGGAGGTGAAAGGGGAGAAAAATTACCCATGTAAACTACCTCTAATTATGTTTGGTAGGACAAACCATTTAACAAATCAGATGGGTAACATTTCACTCCAAGCATGGGAGGAAACATTAATCCCCATCCACCAGAGGTAGCAAATAACCTAAGGTAATATTTTTTCTCTCAAAATTTACACTCCCTGCCCAGCCATGTTATCTATGGATCTCAAATACAATCCCACCACATATTTCTTGGATATTCATTTAAAACACAACCTCTATTGTCACTTGATAATTATTGCTCTATCCTAGCCTAATCTCCTATAAAAAATCATTGTTGTCTTCAATTAGCATGTTTCAATGCCCTCCAACAGTGATAAACTTCCACTGATCTCAAACTTCCTATTTGACAAATTTCTGATCACCAAAAAAAAGTGCACAAAAAAATGAGATGAATCCAATAAAGTTCTGTCTGTTATGAAGAGTGCAAAAGCAACTAGAAGAAAGAAAGTTGATGTTTAGAGAACAATGATAACTATAAAATCAATAAAAAATTGATAGATGTAAAGTAATCTGTATTTTATTGACAATGATAACTGCAAAATTAATAAATAGTATAAGAGAGGGTTAAGGAGCCACAATGCAAAAGAGTAAATCACTTGCTCAAAAGCTCCAGACAATCACAAATTAAAACCAAAAACTTTAAACATCAAGAATAGAATGAAAATACTGCACCTTGATCTTTTGCAGAAGCCTTTGATGGGGACTTGGTTGACTGTTTCTTGGCATTGACCTTGTCTTTAGAGGAAGCACTTCGGTCCTTCGGGCTTTCCTTTTCAACTTTTTGTTTCTTAGATGCAGATCCCTTTGATTTAGAAATTGAACCAGAAGTTCCATCAGTATCTTTAGCACCTTTTTTTGATGACGAGTCAGAAGATTTTTTGGTTGATTTTTCTAGACCTTTAACAGGTTTTGCAGGGGTTCTTTTCTTGCCAAGGGTAGCTTTTTCTGCACTTTTAGCCACCGAACTCTGCTTTGAAGATTTTTTTGATTTCTTAGATGGTGTCTGCTCCTTTGGCTCATCCTCCTCTTCTTCTGATTTAGTCTCCTCGTGATCACTCATGTCTTTCGTTCCTGCCTCATTTTCACCATCATCTTCCGAATCATCTTTAGCATCTAGTGATTCAACGTTATCTTCATCGTCGTCGTCCTCATCTTTGAACGAATGCTTTCGTTTCTGTCCACTTTGAAGTGTTTGTTTTCGTTTCTGTGGAACAATGAAGTAAAGAATTCATAACCAGCTCACATAAAAACCAGAACATGCATCAGCAAAGTACGAGTGTCATATTATCTTGAAGATAAAAAATTAAAAACAAGAGATGGGTAAAAGCACTATCTTTCATTATTTACACCACCTGCAAAGAACTATGTCATAAAGCACCCTTCAGCAGAACACTTATGTTCTAGAAAATTGGTCTTGAAGGCTTAGGAAAGTTCCAATTTGCTGATTAAAATAGTTGAGAAATAGCAAACATATATGGAAGATGAAGTCAAGAAAATACATCATGTATCCAATATAGTTCACGGTTGTCAATTAAAAGGACATCCTGGGCATGTCAGTTTGGAATTCAAGGATGATGAAACTCAAGACGGCAATAAATTGGATGGAAAACAAATTACATGTCATGTGGCTCACTTGCCTTTTTTTATTTCTTTTTCTCTCTCTCCTCTCTCCTATCTCCTCGTGTGCAGCCTATTTCACAATTTTTTTAAATGTTGCAATTCTGAATTGCGACAAGTTTGAATGTCAAGACATGTACAACTATGCAATTTTGCCAATTCTTTTCAAACTGTTATTTCGCCAATATTAAAAAAAAGGTGCTAATAACCAAAAATAGCCCACAGCCAATATGATAATTAAAGGTCACCAAAAGCAACATCAAAGAGAACAATGCACTTCTATTGGAGTGCATCAAGAAAACACATCCATCCAAGATCTTATTAAAGAAAAGCTCCATGTAATGTTTTATACAGAAAAAATACCACAAACCTTTGCTGGTGTCGTTGATGCTTCACCAGGACTCACATTTTTGCTAGTTGAGACCTTACGCTTCTTACCTTTCTGAAACAAAAATAAGCACCAAATATCAGCTTTCACATTAACAGTAAATGGCTACCTAATGCTGCAATATGTAAATATTTAGAGAATGGAGAACCTGTTCCTTGTCAGCAAGCAGAACATCAGTGGTGGAATGTGGGGATTCCAAGAATTCCAATATTTTTACAGTGAGTTCCTCCTGAAAACAAGGCCCAAGCAAGTGACTATTCTAGGTGAATTTAAATCACATGAAGACATAACTTCTAAAATAGGTGATACCAACCTTTTTCACAACAGACCTATTTATGGGGATATTGAGCACATCACAAAAATCCATCAACTTCTCTTTGACGCACTTGTCAAGCTTTTCCCTTACTTTTGCTTTCTGTTTTTCCTGATACGATGTGACAAAACCAATCAAAACAGTTTCAAGGCACATACAATTGTTAAACACAAGAGATGCTGCCATGAATAAATTAGGTATAGAATCTTGTTTTCACCAGAGTGCATGCTTGTGCAACAAGAAATGCAACAAGCAACAAGAAATGCATAAATACGTGTGCATAAACATGTAAAGAAAATAAAAGGCAAGAATGCCGGTACCTCATTCCCGACCCACACATAGCCTGAAAACTGGCTTATGTTCTTCTTTAAATTGTGTGCCTAAGAATCACATTAACATAGTTTAGAATGGTCATAAATATAAAAGAATTAATCAATGATGATTAAAAAAAAAATCAACCAAGACAGCAATAACAAAGGAAGATGAATTAAAACAAACATTTCAAAAGACCATCAGGCAGGCACCTTTCCTTTCTTTCCAAACAGAATCAAGTGAAGCATCTGCAGATTGTCATCAGCTTTTCTCTTGGACAACTTGAAAGCCACTGAAAAGTTCAGAATATCAGACAAAAAACAGGCCAGTCTGCTGTAACAAAAAAGATGGATAAAGGTAAGACAAACCATGTGCAAGTCAACAAGATAAGAAAATCTGTTCCTTCTTGATGTCCAGGAAAATCTCTTTCATTTGCAATATTTTATGGAAATTTAGTATTCCTGCATTCTAAATCCAGAACCTGAGAATCTATCTCCTTTCCTATAAAATACTTGTGCATCCTTTGACACTAATGACAAAAATGATAGTACATAAAAATGCCCAAAACCCTATCAAGAGAAAGCCAAGATACAATAAAGGATGTCGATCAAAATATTAGCTCACATCTCAAATGTGTGAAAAATCTTGGAAGAGTTCATACATGCCATCAAGCTTGTCCTGTTTGAGGAATCATTAAAATTTCATGCACACGCATCCCTACCGGACTTCTAACACCAATTAAAATGGATGGCATCCTCTATTTTCAGGACAATTTTTCCAGAACAATTAGAACCCAGCACAACATGCAAGTACCCTGAACAGTAAAACCCATTGAGAGTAAACCCACCTGTGTTTATGAAAGTTCATGCCACCAAAATTTACAATTTTGAATTCTGAATCACCAAGACCAAAGCTTTTGTTTGTTGTTTATAGTTTTATCCAGAGAATATTCTCATGTTATTGATAACCTATGCCACAATTTTGTTCATCCATAAATTTAGTGGAACAGAAAAGACAGAGAGATCCACGAAGACAGTGACAATTAGCTCAGAAGTAAGACTTAATTGGGATGAGTTTTCCTCCAAGTTAGACAAGCACGGAGGAAACAATGGAACAATTGTTATTTTCTCCTTTCATGAATGGATTTACATTCATTTAAAACAATGGCATGCGTGCCTTCATATGCAATGCAACAACTTTTAAAACTAATTGTTAAGATAGAACCCAATTCCTACTACACAATCAAACCTTCCCCTATACTACATATCTACCAAAACTTTTGTTTGCAGAAGTGACTACACACTGTACAATGGACTCCATTGTTAGCACTTGAGAAACATGTCACCTGGAATACTAACACCTTTCCCTCCTAAGCAGTTGTTAACTTTTCTCAACAATGTACTTTAGTCATGCAACATAATGAATCCCCACTGTTCACTGGAAACCCATCATATACTATTACAGAATTAACGCACGCTCGTTTCACACAAAATTAGAGCATACAAGACATGCATCGACCATAGATGCATCAAAACTTGTTATCATTGCTTAATCGCGATTATGTTAGTCATTATCTGTTCTATTGTTTCTTGATAATTTCAGAGAGTTTAGAAACCATAGTTACTAAATAGATAACAGAACAGAATACACTACATAAACACCAACGCCAACAATAACACAGGATCCAATAACAAATTCATACATACAATCATCAAACGATGTACGCGCCAAAACAACCAACTAAAACAAACATACCATTGGGAATGTCCTTAAGAGGTGTTCCTCGTCCCTGTAATCACAAAAAAACCCACAATTATCTCAAAACCCCCATGCCCAGAAACCATTTCTTCTAAGATAAACACGCAAATTTGAGTGAAAAGATTTTTTTTTTTATTCGAGAAACACCAAGATTTGAGTAATCTCACCTTTTCAATAGAAAAAGGCTTGGTCGCTGACCGTCCAGGCTCAGGCACAGAGTACCTTTCCACCACCTTCCTCTCTCTGGTAGGCCTATCACTACTCGGAGTCACCAGCTCCTTCACTTTCTTCCCAGTCGAATTCTTACTCGATTTCTTGCTTCTTCGCTTGGATTTCTTGTTCTCTACCTCTTCCTCTCCTTTATCTTTCGCTTCTTCTTCTTTCTCCTCATTTCCCAAGGACTCCTCCTTTTCTGCACCCTCTTTCGCAGTCTCCTCTTCTCCTTTCACTTCTTCGTTGTCGGCCTCCTCCTTCGCTTCATTCTCAGCACTATCCATCGGTCCTTCGTTTTCAGTTTGCTCCTTTTCTGCTCCTGGTTTTGACTCCTCAGCAGCAGGAGCTTCCTCCTCTGATTTCTTCTCTTCTAGGGCTTCACTCGCCATGGAGACAAAACAGAAGAGACTAAAACCCTGAAAGTTAGGGTTTTGACAGAGATCACAAAATAGCAAGATCCTCTGTGCGCAACAGGCAGGGAGAAGGAAAGGAGAAAGGCGAGAGAGAAATTAGGGATTTGGGGAATTTGAGAGGGGGGCGGGCTGGCTTGATTTGATTTGATTGAGTTCGAGACAAAAAGGAAATAAGAAGAAGGCGGGGGTTCAAAATATTTTGATGCGAAAAATGAGAGCGCGCTCTGGGGCTTTGTTTTTTTTTTTCCACTCTAAGAAATAGTGGCGGATTTTTTTTAGATCGAGCGAGAATGATTTTAAGGCGCAGTACATTTTTTGTATTGCTCTGCCCTGGACTGCTAGGAAAGAGCTAGCTGTCTTTATTGGGCATGCACCACTTGTCAATTTTTACTCGGTCTGGTCTCGTGGGAGTAGAAATGGAAGACAGGGTCACTGGTTTCTGTGGATGATTGCATTGCTTTTGTTTTGTTGTGGCTTTTATCTTTTGATTCCTGCTCCGGTGGTGTTTTTGCTATAGCCCCTTGTATTCTTGCTAGTGGTTAATTTCATGATTCCGTTTTCCACCAGCAACGAATTTGTAGCTGTCTTGGCTATTGCGTGTGGAAATTCACGATGTCAAGAAGTTCTTCCATTGAATTTGAGCTTTCCTTCGTGATTTGATGGGCTTGTGTTGTTACTTTTTTTATAACACTTTTCTACAGAACAAGAGTTTTTCTGATTTTAAGTTGAAAAAACACAGTAGTGTGGGGTGTTTAGCTGTTTGTGCGTGAGTTCTTTGAGAGGATGGCTTTCTCAGGGACATGAACGAATAAGCTAATTGGTACAGTTGGTCCCCTTTTTTTTTTTGTATCTCCTATCTTTGTCTTCTTCCTTCTCTTTCCTTCGGGCCTAGTTAGGCAAAAGGTACCGAGCCTAGTTAGGTCTTTCCTTCTCCTTTCTCTTCTCCTTCCCTGTTCTTCTTTTCTTATTCCTTTTCTTTTCTCCACCTCAGCTGGCCCTTCTTCCTTTTCTCATTTATTCTCCCTGGGCTCAATTAGATCGAGAATGTGGGCCCTTTTGGGCCCTTCTTCTCTTTCATCCCCTCAAGCTTGATTGTTTCGAGGGTCTCGGTTCGACTAAAGATAAGTAAAAAAATCAAAAAACTGATTAAACAAAACAAAAATAACCAAAAAATCGATTAGAATTTTTAAAAAAAATTTTGATTCGGTTCGATTTCAGTTTAATAAACCTGAAACTGAAAAACCTTAACTGAACCGAACCGGTTCAGTTAAAAAAAAAAGATACTATAAAACCGCTCTTTAATTTTTAACCCTAGCATTAGCAGTACCCGTCCGCAACTCCGCATCTAGCAGTCATCCTTACTCCTTAACAAACAAACCGCCCCCTTCAGCCCTCACAAGTCGCAACTCTCAAATCTTAATCTCTCACACTCTCAGCCTGATCAAAAATGATTTCCCCGTCGTTGTACAAAACTTCATGGCCAGATCTAGTCGTCTAACAAAATCAAATTAATCAGTCTTCATTTCCTAACTCTTGTAGACTGGTAAACCTTCAACAAGGCTTCAATCTTCATCGTTAAATCTAACAAACCAGCCACCTCTTTCTCCTACACGGGTATGGCACACACCATACCTAACCTCCAGATCTAGCAAATCAGTCGCCTCTATGACTCCCTCTCTCACACCCGACCTTGAATCTTGTCACACCAGGTATGATTTTTTTGTTCTGTCAGTCTCTGTTTTTATTTTTTTAACATATACTTTGTGTATTTGTTAAAGTGGTATGTCCTTACCAAAAATCAGAGTTGTAGCTTAGATTATATTGGTATAATTTTCATTTTTCTCGATGTTAATGCAATGCCATTAGGATTCAATAATGCTTCCCGTAAACAATTGAGACTTGAGAGGTCAGAGGTGGTTTTCAATGCTGAGAATATGCCCAAAATCAGGAAGAAAAGGTTTGGGTGAGAAATTTAGAATGATAGCTCCTGCATTACGCATGCCATATGCCTGCATTGCACTAGAATAACTGTTAATTGTGACACTGAAGAAAAAGTGAAATTTCATCTTATCATGTTAATTCAGATATGAGATTATGAAAGCTGCAACTCCTAAAAAGCACATGAAATATGCCATTTCATTATATTTTTCTCCATTTTAACAGTAATCAATCACTAACTATTAGTAACTAGAAAATAAATATAGCATCATAACTACCATAACAAGAAAGAATTCAAAGAGACATGTCATTTGCATTAATAAAGTTGTGAACTTAATGTAAAAAAAAAAAAATTATGCTTAGAACACTCACATATAGCAAATGTTAAAACAATTCAAATAAGAACTCACTAATGTAGAATTACTATGCAATATTGCACTAATAATAAATCATTGTTTCAAATTTGAAAGTTATTGATAACAACTCAAGTGAAGGATATAATCGAATCAATACCTTCAAAAAAAAGAGGAGCACAATTAGAACATTTGGGAGGCTTGTAGAGAATTTTAGTTGTTAATGCAGCTGAAAAATAGTGGGGCAAAAGAGAGTGTATTCATAAATCTACAAAATAAGTAGTATTTATTTTATTTTATTTTTACTTTTGACATGCCCATTTGAATATTTTGTGGAACTTGAATAATTGTTATAAACATGGAATAAAATACAATTCATAACTTGGTAATATTTTTTTTACTTTTTATTTATTTATACCACTATTTTACTTGTAGAAATTTGGTAATATATATAATTTATCATTCTCATGTTAATTATGGTCGTTAAAATGTTTTTATTAGGTAATAACATATGAAAAACTTTCAAATTCAAAATGCTTCATCCACTGGCACTACACCAACATCAATCAATTCTCCAACTTCAAAGACTAACCCAGAATCAACCACTGCAGGATCCACCATGAATACAAAAGATAAACAACCTCAAGTTTTGACATCAAGGAAAAGAAATGTTGATGATAGAAAAAAGTCACAAATTTAGGGTCATTTTAGAAAACTCGATGGTGATCTTAAAGCCCCTAGAGTTGAATGTAATTATTGTGGAAAAAATTGTGCATATCATATTATTCTTAATGGCACAAGTAATATGTGGAGTGATTTAAAAGTGTGTAAAAAGTTTCCTTTCGTGGTTGATAGGAAACAAAAGGTTTTGGTATTAGAACCTAAGATATAGGAGGGTGAATTGAGAGATCAAAATGTGGGAACTCTTAAGGCAATAGGTTATAATTATGATGAATATAGACAAGCACTAGCAAAGATGGTTATAATTGATGAGCTGCCTTTTAATTTTATGGAGAGTCAAAGATTTAAATTGTTTACTAGGACCATACAACCTAGATTTTGCATTCTTTCTCGTTTCACTATTATGAGAAATTGTTTGAAACTTTATGTTGAATAGAAGGATAGATTGAGGACAGCTTTTAGGGGTCAACGATTATATTCAACAACAGATACATGGACATCAATCCAAAATATTAACTATATGTGTTTAACAGCTTATTGGATTGATAATGAGTGGAATTTGTATAAAAGGATTCTGAGTTTACAAGTGAACAAAATCGCAATAGGTTATAAAATTTTATGAAGAAAAAGGTGTCAAGTCCACAATGACTAACTATGTTATCAAGTACTGAAATTTATCAAATTAATTACTATTTAGAAATAAAACTGAGTTTTTTTCATGTTGATGATTAAAATATCCTTTAATTATTTAAAGTTTTCTCCTGAACAACATTGAAAATATCTCAACCTAATAGTTCAACATATCTCTATGTAAATTAAATTGATTGAAGATTTATTAAGTTATTTGGATTTATATTAATCTAAAATCAAATTAATCATAGTAAAGTATCTATATCCCTTGTTTAACTAGTGGTGTTTAATCTTGAAAACTTCTAATCATAAATTACCTCTTGGTCTCGTTATGATTAAATAGATTAGACAATAATTGGCTAAAAATTTATAAGCAATAAGATCAATGATAAACACTCCATATTAAAAAAATCAAAAATAAAATATCTTGAAATTTAAATTGTGTAATAAAAACTAGACTACTTTAAAACCCTGGAAAAATAAATTGTAGTTCATGATGAATTTGACATAAACCATGTTCTTAT
>Ga0307515_10007073_pt1 | contig 22293 bp, 15 predicted proteins | sample 17_EM_MG_FD_194513 | JGI IMG/M metagenome (GOLD analysis project Ga0307515, IMG submission 194513) | Populus trichocarpa ectomycorrhiza microbial communities from riparian zone in the Pacific Northwest, United States - 17_EM | ecosystem: Host-associated > Plants > Roots > Unclassified | place...
GGGCAGCGCGCCGGGTGATGAGACTCTATACATTAGTTAGTTAACTCGCGAACCGTGGGAATTGTGTAGGTAGGTACGCCGGTAGCTGAAGCTACATTCAGGGGTCAACTCGTAATCATGAGAATGAAGGGAAGACAAACAATCTTGGGTGGATGCTGTACTCGGTGTATGCTGTACTCGGTGTCAACTCATGATCATGTCATGCAGAGATAGAGAGGGATGACTTAACTTTGTGTTCTGCGATGATGGTTGAGTTGTGGACGAGAAAGAGAGAGAAGGGGGATGAAGATGAGAATGATATGGAGGATACGAGCGGATATGAGAAATCAGGGGTACGACTTGCCTCATTGGGTTGCGAATACCTCGTATCGGTGATAGTACACGCCGGATCGGGAGTCGTACCTGCCCTATCGGGAATGGTCAATTGACTCGCACACGAAATTCTCTACGTCCCAGTTTCTCATGATAATTTCCCCCATCTCCTCTGATCTCTCTCTTTCTTGTGCTCAACTGTACCATCACCTAAGAACATGAAGTTAAGTCATCCCTCTCTATCTCTCCATGCCTTAATCATGAGTTAACACAGAGTACAGCATACACCAAGTACAGCATCATCCCAAGATCGACAGTCTCCCGCTCCCAGCCAGTTTCTCATCTCTTGGCGGATGTTGTACTCAACTTTCTACATTCCCACAATTACAAGTTAACCAATGAATAGAGTCTCAGCTGCTGTCGCGCCTCCCTCCAAATCGACCTCCTCCAAGTACTCCTCCAATCTCGCTCGATTATAGCCTGCAAGTGCATGTCCGAACTCGCTCGATCACGGCCTCCAAGTGTATCTCCACACTCGCTCGATTACGGCCTGCAAGTTTGCACGATCATGGCCTCCAAGTGCATCTTCAAACTCACTTGATCGTGGCCTCCCACTGCATCTTTGAGTTCAACTCGGTCTCGGCCTCCAAGTGCATCTCCAAACTCGCTCGATCACGGCCTCCAAGTGAATCTCCAGACCCGCTCTATTATGGCCTGCAAGTTCGCACGATCATGGCCTCCAAGTTCATCTCCAAACTCGCTCGATCCTGGCCTCCAAATGCATCTCTGAGTTCACTCGATCTCAGTCTCCAAGTGCATATCCAAACTCGCTCAATCAGGGCTTCCAAGTGCATCTCTGAGTTCACACGATCCACGTCTCCAAGTTCATCTCAAACACACTCGATCGAGTTCGTCATCAAGGAGCGATGGCGGTTGTACGGAGATACAGGGGTCACAGAGGTGGACAGAGTGACGGGGAGTATATATTCGGCAGACCCCGGAGTAGATAGACATCATCTCATTTCCATCTCCTCTTATCATACAATGAAAATTCACACACTATCTTTCTCAACTTTTGGTCTCACTTGCTCTGTCCAGGATTTCGTGGATCCGTGCAATTGCATGGATTCTCACGGCCGGGTAGTATGATATCTTCTCACCTTCCTACGCTCCTCGAGCTTAATGTAGAAGGTACATGAGGAGAGATTTTTGCAGCGTCACCCATTGCAGTCCCGATGCAAACGTGTATCCAATGAACCCATTCCGACGTACGGTCACAGTTGGCCACAACGCCAGAGTGTTTGTTTAAAAGAGGAGACCGACAGAGGGAGAAGACATGGCGAAACAGCGATCGGAGGGTGATATGCAACACGACGCGCGGTATTGATGCCCGGCGTGGAGTAATCCGACACCGGGGTGTCTCTGACGGCTCTGACGGAGCGCGTCCACTCTGACAGAGCCATTCCGCCCGGATGGAAATGTTTTTTGCTTATGATGTCCTACTAGTATCAGGAAGAATGAATGTGGTTGAAAATTGTACTCACTGCTGAAGCCTTAGCTCCCCAGTAAAGGCAACACAGTTGCATCATCAAAGGTGAATCCGCTAAGCTCCAGCGCTTATTTAATCAACATGCGATACATATGTAACGCTGGTAAAGGTCACATGACTGGCATACTTAGGAAGTCTTGAATAGGTGTTATAGATATCAGGTGACTAGACCAAGAGTAACTCTGTGATAGGTATTCAAAAGACTATTGCAAGTACCATTATCACTGCTAAGGGAAAACCCCTAACAGATTGAAGTCAATAAGAAAATTCCAAACTATATAGTCTCTAGTAGTATTTTGATTATACTTATGATACTACATATTACCGAATCAGTAGGTAACAACTAATTGTAGTTACTGTGTCAGACCAGTGTGAGACTATTGATAATTTTCGTATGATAAGTAATATGTAAAAGGAAAGTAGAAGAGTAAGATATGTATACTTTCGGATATTGCTTGCCAGCTTTCATACATCTTATCATGACTACTAATACTGAATCATTTTTTAGCTTGGATAAATAGATATAATTAGAATCTTAAAATGGGGAATTGACTGTGAATAATTGCAGCTGGTTGTAGAGAAGAACTACATTGAATAATAACAGTATAATAAAATTGGTTGTGAATCTATTGGCTACATACTTAATAATTTATATAAAGTCCAAAAAGAATAGACAACATGCTAGCAAAAATCATAGAGGGAATTACTCAAAAATTAAACTATAAATTACTGAGACCAGTATCTGATTTACTTCAAATATTGTTTTCATATGTGATATTATATAATTTATAGAATTGGACTTATAGTATATAGATGTATTTTGTTTAATAATCACAATTGTAGGGACAATATTTTGGATTGTTCACTATTTAATATTTAGATACATATCATAGTATATTATATATTACTTATCCCTAGTTGTAATGTAGTATATTAGTTCCGTTTATTAGAGAGATGTAATGATTCTGGATATTCATTGTAATAACCATATTCAGTGAATTTTTGAGTATATTAAATTATTACCTAACTATGAAATACATATCTATAGTATCAAAAGAATCTGTTTTACAATTCAATATTTGAATTATACAGTTCACTTCTGAATAATAAATATTTCAATCATTGTTGTAGTATCACTATTGAGTAGGTATATTCTTATTTACATATGTGAAAACAGTCACATCTGCTGGTAATAGAAATTGTATTTTCCAATGCTTACAATACCTTCTGAGTATATCACAATATCAGTAGATTGGACATATAATATGTATTTTATATCTTTGAATGTTATACATTTTGAATAGTTATCAATAGCTGCATTCCATTATGTAAGAAAACCAGTCCAGAGTACAAATGGTGATTGTATGTGAATCATTATTCTATATTTTGGTTGATACTTGTAAAATATATTTCAACATTCCATTTCTATTGCTTTCTTTTTCATTACTGATTTGCTATGATAATTACGTATATCTTGTTGTTATAGAGAACTATAGATGGAGATAATACAGTTGTTAGTAGATTAGTCTCAATTGTTTTATCAGATGCAATGAAAAAAACTTTGTTTGCAAATCAATTTTGTTGAAATATTCTTTGAATAAGCATTTGTCTTATATCCATACAATAAACATTTTTAGTGTATTCCAGTAATATATCTTAGATCTTTATAGATGCATAATATTTATATTTCAATAGTATAAATATTACTATATCTGTAAATACATTACATATAATATAAGCAAATTACAATATACTAGTATATATCTTTTAGTATAAATAATTAAAAATAAAATAAATAGAAATATAAATATTTGAAATAATCTTTTTCTTTAATTATATAAACGGGTTTAAAGTTTACTATTGAATATATTCCATAGTATGTAATATGTAATTTCATTTTCTTTATCACAATTGAATTTTTAACAACAATTGTGTTTTAAATTACTTGTTTATTTTCTATTACTTTCCATGTAAGTTAATTTAGTTTTGTATTAATTTTATTTGTAGAAAATTGAATACATCTATCCAATCAGTAATACTATTTATATATATTACTTCTATTACATTCAAATACATTTCTATATTGAAATAACTCCTTTGACTAAAATTACTTCGTTCAAACTTGTTAATTAGTTAATGTCATCTGGTTATCTATTTATTCTACTTGATATACTTCAATAACTACTTTGACTAAGATTACTTATTTCAAACTTTTTAATTAGTTAATATCATCTGGTTAATTAATTATTCTACTTGATATCCTTAGAAAACTGAATGTTTTTAGTAGGTATATTTAAAGTAAAATTTCTAAGTTCCCTTGGAGTAAGCTGATATAATGTTCATTTACCAATTTTACTTTATATATTGCAGACTGTATCTATTAATATTTGCATTTGATTTTACATATGACAAAATACTCAGTTAAAAGTATTTGTAGCATTGATAATTTACCTATTGGCTATAAAATCAATGTGACAAGCAAATTGGAAAGAGTTTTATATGTCTTGTTTATAGTGTATTATTTGGTTTACAGTTAGTATAAGACTAAAGTGAAAATTTAAAATTCTTAATAACTAACTTAGTTTTAAAATTCAACTATACCTTTTTATTACAATATTCTTTGCAACTAAACAAAAAATTATTTAACTCAGCTATCTTCAAATAAACAAGTAATTGTATGATAACTTTGTTTTCAATATCTGTAGAGTATCTTGTATACAGTTTTCAGTTATATATCTCTCTTACAACTCCAATAACTAATCAAATCTATCTACTAAATGATGGTTAGAAACTGGAAATTGTCTTCAATGGAATGTCAATTAAGGTTGGTAATACAGACTATAAATATACCAGAATTTAAGTAAATTCCCTTCTGCCACAATTTACAGCATCGTCTTGTAGTTTAGGATTTACACGGATCAATAGATCATCATCGATCCTTTGCATCATTTTTCTCGCTTTTGCCACAAACGCAACAGCTGCGAGAAAGTTGTTGGCTGTAAAGCTACTCTAACTCGTGACAATAGTTCATTGACGCTACGGTCCCCATCAGGGAAAGCCTCAAAATTAGGTTCCTCTTATTCTCGTTAGTTCATTTATTTGACAACAAAATATACCGTGCAAGCGCGGGCCTACGCCCTTCTTGTATGGACGAAGCGGTAGAGGAGAACTACACTAAGTTAGTGTAGTCACTCTCAAACCACAGGTTCCTTTTTGTCGACACTACACATATGCAGGAAGCGAATCGAAGAGCACTCTATGTGGAGGAGTGGATGGATATTGACTTTCTTGAGCAATTGAACCTTCGTTGTGTCTTAATATAGTTCAGGACGAAAGCAGGTGCGATTTTACTTGCGCGGTGGAGGGGGTGAAAATACTATAGAGTATGGCATGAGATACCGAAACTGGATGATTCCTGTTGACATCATTTTCTTCGATGATCGCCAAAAAGCGGAAGTCTCGAGACATAAAATTGATGACTCTAATACTGGAACGTGAGGATCGCAGTCAATCCTTACAAGTATCTAAATCTATTTCGTTATGATTCTGGTAAAGATTCTCTCCGTGCCGAATAGCTGTTGAAACTTTTTTAGAACGGCAGGACGCATCACGGATTGGTTATTGCCATTGCTTGTTCAGGCTTAGCTGAGAGGCGGCTTCCACGGTACTAAATCCGAAATCCCTACCACGAATGTGTGACATTGAAGCCCACCAATTCGAGAAGGGAAAGACGCTACCTTTTTTCCGTCTGTGGATGGCTGACCTTGATGTTTGCCACTCCACGGCACCTGCACTTGGTTCGGCCTAATTTGAAAGGAAGGTGGGAATCCTGGTGTGCAGGCGGGTGTGGTAGTGGTGGTGGTGTGATGACGATAAAATCCTCCTTCTCATCCCACACCCACCAACCCCCTCTCCCAAAGTTCGTCCTTATCGTCATCAGCATCACTGCCTCTGTTGGATTTTGCTTCGCCTCACCGAACACGCTTGCCCTCACTGTACTATACCATACCGTACCATACTGTACTGCACGTACTTGTCATATTGTCCACTGTACCCCCCCTTATTCCCGTTAAATACATCTCGTTGTTGCATTATTCGCCTTCTCACCGCGCGCACCACTGCACCAACACACCCCGTTCCACACACCACACACCACACACCACACACCACACACCACACACCACACACCAGACACCACACACCAGAGACACTACACACCACACCACACTTCACTTAACTCACTCAAAACACCCTCTACTCTCAACCCCCTAGTCAGCTCTTATCCGTCCTACCTGCCCTGCCCCAACTTGCCTCAACTTCCGCCGGCGATTTACCCTTTCGATCAGATACGTTCTCCGCCGTGCTTCTGCCATCGCCATCAACATCTCACACAATACATACATCATTAATTCGAACTATTAAACTATATACGCAATAAACAACGCTATGTCGTTCGGCTATCACATTCAGGCACCATCCTCCTCGGGCATCCGCTCTCGTAGGAATCCTCATCGTCCTTCTCTCAAATCCTTTCAAATTGTTAGGCCAAGAGAGGAGCTGACAGACTGCCCAGCAGTCCCAACTTTTGTTGAGAAGTTCGAGGCTGGCCGATCATTTGACGTGGAGGACGATTTCGCTTTCATACCGGAGCTGTGTACAGAGGAGGAGGTATGTTATTGTCTATCGGTCTAGTTTTTGAGATGGCTGTATCCGACTTCGGGATATCAGGGTACTGACATTGCATTTGCGTAGCGCATCATGATGGATTCCAGTTCCGATCGCTCATCTACATCAAGCGGATCGCCTCAGTCATCACCTTTGCAACATCAAGTTCAACCCTCTCCAGTCTATCCACATGCCTCGACATACGCAACCATGTTCCCGAATAACATTCTGAAGTATCATGCACCTGTACCATCACGACAGCGCAATGCCATCCCCATTGTCAATCCGTCAACTGGCATGCGTGTAGCATCGCCGCCTCTTGTTTCTCCGGGCCGAGTTAGCTCCCACAGCCTCTCGCGAAGGGCGTGGTAAGACATAACTCTCCAACCCTCTCTCGACAACTCGGACTGGCCACACTAGTTCGGTAATGCGGCATAGCAACCATTCTTCCTCAACACTCTACCCATCCTCGTTCTCCTCGTTCTCCTTCGCCTTCGCAACTCGTCATCGCTCTGTTAATAGAATGCCTCGGTGTTTACAACTTGTACTTTTTTGGGTGTATTAACCTTGGGATGGTGTTTAGTGTGTATTTGCTTTTGTGTGCACGATTGGGTTGCTTCATTTTGGGGATCATAAAGTGTTTCGGTTAGCGATGTGAAAATGCGAAAGTTGGCTTACACCTTTGATGGCCATTGGTATAAATACTTTCACTTTTACCTATACATAGTTCTTTTTCTTTGACTTTCGTTTTATTTCCTTTGTACTTGGGATATTATACCTTAGTCTCGGGAGTTTTATCATTGGGAACTGGTTAACAACGGTCACGGTGTCTGCTTTGCTTGTCGTGGTAGGGATGGGTGGTTCTGTTTGGGCAGGGTGGGAGCTTTGCAAGTTGTTTTTGCTTTTACGGCGTGAATGAAACCGGCCTGTACCATTGGGTGTTCTGCATGTAGCTTTGTGGGCGGTGGGCAGTGTATTTATCAACTTTTGTTGGTTACTGATTGTGTGTATTTCTCTGTGACTATTCATCACGTCGTTCATATCCTTTTCAACTTGTCTTGGGTCTATGATTGCATTACTGGGTGAGATAGTATCTAGATCTAAACTGGGACTGAGTTTAACCTAGCAAATGTTTGGAACATGGATTACTGTCAACCCAATGGGTCTGCCAACCGTACGTACTTAGTAATTAGGCCGTATGAGCTGTAAAAAGCAGTATAACAAAGAGGTCCCAAAAGTCTGCGGCTCCTTTCTTTGAAGTGGATGCTGCACAAACGCACACCACATACACATACACGCATTCACACACTAACATTAGCTCATCGCTCACGTTGCTTGCATTATTTGGTAACTATGATGTGCTAACCTGTTATCGAATCGTCGCAGATACATAATTACCGGAGGTTAATTATGAACACCATCGGGGGTGCGATGCACTGGATGTAAATCTAACAAATGTATGTACTTAAGTACCTATCTACTTACCATAGATGCGTAAAGTCTCAAGAGTGAGCACAGCAGTGGGGAACAAGCAACGCGGGGTGCACATTTTACTTCCAGAAAACTTCTTCAGTATTGTATGTAAGGGGGGGTGGTTGGACAGTACTTGATGCTGCTGCTTGGACTCATTTCTTGTGCCTGCCGCGACTCTCTGCGCCACACAGTCTGGGTGATGGATAGTTCACATCTGGTGTGTCTAAGCGGGTTGGTTGATTTGCTCGCTTCCACGACGCTGATGATATGTGTTTCCAAATTGTCGTACAGGATATGTGCCTTTTGCTTCCTTGGTCCTATGCTTTTCATAGGCTGAATGATTATTATGGCACAGCGGCTGGTGGGTGTGCTGTTTCGAATTCTCACAACCCATTATATGTTTATCAACCATTAACTACCCTATTTTGAGCCTTGTACAAATAAAGACGCGGTTACTACTCCACTTCTGTCGTCCAAGTGGATAATCTAAATGTATCCGTTGTCTTGAAACGACCTACGCCTAGTGTGCGAGACGCTGCATTGTCTGGGCGCAACGCGAAACGTTTATCGGATAGTTTATACCCCTGGAGATGACAATATCATCGTGTCAGGTTCAGGGAAGATATGGTTAATTGGCTTTGCCACACTCGGTTTTTACAGTTGAACGGGAACAATGTGGGGAATTTATTGAGCCCAAAATCCCTCCAAGGTTGAAGACCTACTCGTAGTATAATGTTTTTGGCCAAATCTCTAAACGTCGGCAATCCTGATTCCTGAGCCACAGATATGAGGTATAAGCCAACGTGATATTGCATGACTGCTGGCAGCTTTTGTATTCAATCATTTATCTCAGAGGCATTATTGATAGGACACAAGGCAGAGCAAACTGTTTTTGCGATTGTGAATCTGCTAAGGCCTCAAGTACATGATGCAGTCCGAGTTTCATTCCTTCTGAGCATTCAATTGTGTTACGCACTCTACATTACGCTGCCGGACAAAATTCTATATTTTTCTGACTTTGCACGCGACACACGAAATAGTCCTGCCACCACGAACTCACAACATGGCTCCTCGACATGCAACCTCCCATATCATTAAGACAGATAAAGTTGCTGATCATAAAAAAGTCCCCCAAAAATGGCTAAAGAAAACACGGTTCGAAAGGCCCCATCACCGCCAAAAATCAACCTCATTGCCAAAAGACCTCCCGACGATAATCCTGCCGAGTCCGCCGAGCCCTCCGTGTCTGCTAAGCCAATACCGAAGAAGCAGAAGATGAAGTATATGGAGTTTGTTTACAGCTATTTACAGTTCGCCCTTCTACCGGATACCTGGCAGTACCGGATGAGAAAGGGCGAAGGTTTTTCTACAGCAGAATCTCTCTAGATATACCGGATTTATACCAAGTATCAGGCTGGATGGCACAAGCTGGGAGTTTACTAGTACTAGAACCTTGTATCTCGTACAAATTATTTTGCCAATACAACATGCCAATGCATTCAATATCTAGTTAAGCTTATTGTGTTAGTTGATAGCAGTATATAAGTTTAGTCTCGCACTGCTTACCGATGTACCAGTCTGGTTCAGCATTAGTCTTAATTGGAGTGAGTTCTGATTGGGTTACTTTATGAAAGTATTTGGTGACTTGCCACCTAATTTGGCGGTCACCCAGTGAATACAAGTATTAGATAATCAAAGCAACAAGGATCTTGAAGATGGGTACAGGATAACATTACAGGAAAACTGGACTAGACAACAAAAATAGAGGTGTATGCATGTGGTCAAGAAGGTGGTGCATTCATGATATTGTAGAAACATACGGGATCCTATATGAAATTAAAACAAGTATAGAGATGGGTGAGAATTGACAAATCAAGTGAAAGTAGTTAAATATAATATTCATGATATAATATTTAAAGTAACAAGAAATATGTAGCAGTATATTTTAAAGCAAACAGATAAGGATAATATACACTTACCTTCTAATTATATATTCCAAAGCTAAATAGATATGTTGAAGCTTAAAGAGGAATGGTATAGAATTGTAGTGAAATTATAGAAGAGTGGAATAAGGATATTTGTCAGAATAGCAGTGCTGTCACAGAAAAATGAGATTTGTTTAATGGAATTGTCTGGGAATGTGTGAGAGTTGTCAGATCAAAATCCTAATATGGTCAAATTTCAGAGTTGTAGAATTTAAATAGTGAACTTGTAATGCACTTTGAAGTATTGGTATGAAAGTTGTGAAAAAGTAACAAACTTGTAATACTGCACAGAATATCTGGAAATATAGCCAACAAGCCTGAGAGCATATTACCGAGCTGAAGTACAGTCCAAATGGATGATATATTTTTAAGAGATACTACCAATACAAACGGAAATTGTGGTTAGTACTTCTGGTTGATTAATTCTAAAACTGAGATTTTCAGATTGTATTGTCATTGATCTATATGTCTATCTATCTATCTATCTATCTATCTATCTATCTATCTATCTATCTATCTATCTATCTATCTATCTTGATGTAGTATATCTAGACTCATTGCACAGGTATACTATTATGATAAAAGATATGTTTTAAAGGTGGAGATTGATGTAATATGAAGCTACCACTATTTGGACATGGAAAGGGCACTTGATGGCAATGATCCATGGATATTGGAGATACACCTTTGAGAAGAAGATTGACTTATCTTAAAGATACACTTGGAGGCTATGGTTAAGTGGATATGAAGATATACTTGAAGACAGTGATTGGGTAAACTTAGAGATATTCTTGGATGCCATGATTATACTAACTTGGAGGCAGTAATCTGGTAGGTAAACTTAGAATTCCACATGGAGGTGGTGTTGAAGTGAATTTGGAGATACACTTGAAGACAGAATTGAGGGAACTCAAATATACAATGAGAAGAAAAGATTAAGCAATATTGGAGATATCCTTCATTGTGGTAATGAAGAAACCTTAAAGAGACACAATATGATCATAATGATGTTAGTCAAGAGATGCACATGAAGGTTGTAGGTAAGTAACCATAAGATGTACTTGGAGACTGTAATTAAGCCAGATTGCAGATACACTTGGAGATTGAAATTGAGTAAACTTAGAGATCAATGGGGAAGCTGTAGTTAAGTGAATTTGGAGACATACAAGAGGGTCATAGTCAAGAAAACTTAAAGATACACTAGGCAACGATAATTGTATTGACTTTGAAATATATTTCAAGGTGGAGAATCTGAAAGTGGATAATCAGGAACATGCACACTGAGAATCAAGACTATTCAGTGGATGATACATAACAATTTCAATGCAAGATTGACTGGCTGTAAGTTTACAGTAGTCAAGCTTGGGTAATTACTGTACTGAATGTAAACTCAAAGTAATGGAATGAAAAGGTAGAGAAGAAGAGCTTGGTATTGTATTTGTGGATAATGTTGGAATGGAGAGTAAGAGGAAGTGAGATGGGGAATAGAAATGTGGAGAATATATCCAGATGGGAGAAATAAGGGGTTCAACAGATCTAACCTGGTTTAATAACTATTGAATCAAGGATGGTATCTATTATATCAGAAGTTATATCTGTTATATTACATTTGGTAACTGATTGTTGAATAGAATATTCATCCAAGTCAGAGTTCTCATTATAATTAGTGTTAGCAACGGGTCCAAAATCCTGGTTCGGTTCTGGGTCCGGTTCCGACCAGGAACCAGACTGTTGCAACGGGTTACCACACATAACCTGCAGCTCAAAGTCAACATTTCTTGCTCCAATTAAGTATTGGAGTTCTCATCGTATCGCGACAAAATTCATATGTGAAATATGCAGTTTGATTCCCTCTTTCATTTCCCATTCTCCGATTTGCAATCGGATTAATCGTCGTTGACTCGCGATGGAATCCCGGTCATTTTAGGGTGATATTCGGCCTGATTTCAAAGCGACTCAACAAATATTGATCCAATCGCAAATCTGAGAATTGGAGATGACACAGGGCATCAATCTGGACGTTTCACGTATAGATCATATTGCGATATGATGAGAATTCAAATTCTTAATTGCAGCCAAAGTTGTAGGAACCATAAAATGGAACCACAGTCCGGTTCGAACCCGTCCCCGAACCTCCTGGGTTCACATGTGTTCCGGGTAATAACCCGGACATGACTATCCGGTCCAGTTCCAAACCTGGACCGCAGCCGGGTAACCCGGAACCGTTGCTAACAGTAATTATTATTTCACCAATCTCCTTCAATTGATTTCTTTTTTCTGCTCTATACAATATCAGCAAAGTGTATTATAGTATCTGGGAACCTGCAAATGTGAATGGGAGGAGGTGGAGTGTATATTTACAAGTACCAATTTCAGGAGAGAATAAGATTCCAGGAGAGCATTCCTGCGGACATTGTGTGTAACTTAGACCACTGATCACTAATACCGAAGCTCAATGGAAGGGATCGTACAACAGTATGCATCTCATCAGAGCGTTCGAGATAACTTTGGAACAAACCTGAAGTGTCATTCAACCAATACAGAAATGCCAATCAAACTCCAAGAAATGCCTGAGTTGTAATGATATTCATTTGAGGATTACAGACATTAACTAAGACTTTACAAATTTACATGAGGAATGAATCATTGTTTAATATCGACTGCTCAATCACACTAGACTAGCTAACATTTCATTCAGTAATAAATTATTGAATTGCTACTTTGAGGAATAAAAGAACAAGGCTCACAAAGCAAAAATAACACTAGGTATATTAATATCATAACCCAACTAAATAGTTGAATAATATCAATCAATCATATTGTTAATATCATCAACTAGATCTGCCATCTCATTAGAGCCAATGGCAGCGGCAAGACATGATTTATCAATGGTACAGAGAAGCTGGAGTCACTTCTGATATCTGTTGATGATTTGTATATAGTGAGGGTGTAATATTGAAGTCCAATGTTTGGCTCAATTTGTAATATCTAACAAAGATTTTTATAAGCTGTCAGCGAGCTCTGAATTAAAATGGCTGCATTTGAAAGGTGGTATGAAATATTCGGGTGAAATAGGGGAGTGCTGCCAGCAACAGAGACGCATAGGATGACAAGTGGTGTGTGGTGCAGAGGGAGTACAGAATGGGATGACGGAGGGTAGCTTGATATAGAGCAGTGTTAGTACAGGTCAAGAATCACTGAAGGTGATTGAGGAGCAGGTATCCCATGAAAGGAGTAGTGATAGTTGATGCAGAGTGCCAAAAGAGGTGGGAGGGGATATCAAGTGCGAAATGACATAGTAGAGCCCCAATTCAGACCAAGAACCACAAAAGTGGATTGAAGAGCACCTGCTCTGTCAGAGGAATGCCAATACCAGTAGAGGATAGCCCAAAGGCAGGGTATAAAGGGCAGTATAAAATACTGGAGAACAAAACCAGATACAGAAGTGCAGATGGGAAATATGGAGTGCCATGTCCAGAGAAGGAGTAACAAAGGGAGGGTCTAGAGTGCGGACTAACATGGTGGAGTACAATTCCAGACTCAAAAGTGCCAACTGTGTTTAAGAAGCACCTATCTTAGCAGAGGTGTTCTGAAGGGGGTTATGAAGCATCACGCCAATGTGTGATTGAAGAGTACAGTCGATTCCAATGTAATGTTTAACACCATGGAACAGCAAAAATAACTTTGATATTCAACTTGAAAAAACATAACTGTAACCTTCTTGCCATTGGCATATTTAGACTCTTCACAACAAATCGCTGTGGCAGCCAGTATTGAAATGACTGGAGCAGGACGTTGAACCAACTGCAATGTGCAAGGCTGGAGCCAAAAGCCATTGGAGGTGAAGAAAAATTTCTGATTAATAATATCTAGCACCTCTATTCAGGTGAATCTAGATATCTGATCTTCCACTACTGTTGAATCGTAAGTATTATTATGCTGCAATTTGTCATTCTGGATCCCTGTCTGAGGCTAAGAGCTCTGCTTTAACTGGTTACTATAAACACCAGATTAATAAGTTCCATCTGCCAATTTTCCCCCAGTGGTACTAATCTTCAGTTTCAACTATGCATATTGTAGGGCATAGTGAATATCCTAGATCAGATGGAGGTGCAGTATATATAACACAATACATGCAGCTTCTTGTGTTTGCAAATGTATATGAAGAGATATACTACCAGGTATTGGCATCAGCAAAATACAGAATGGTTTGGATGTGATAACTAAACAAATGTACAACTCTGAACAGCCACACTGATCCTTCCAGCTGCTCCTAGATCCATCCAGACATACTGAACGCAATCCAATGTGCTGTCAGGTCCATCAAGACTACTTTCCGGTGTACCTCAATTCTGCTCAAGTTGTGGCATACAATAGCAATACATTGCCAAGAGTGTTTTGCAATCTTCAGATTGCTATATATTGGGCAATTAGGGAGCTCAAATTGCGGAGCAATTGGAAGTACTGGGTGTGTCTGCATGAGTATTCTGGTGTACCATGAATCTGGCGGCATACCCACCAGTAGTGATATTTAGAATGTTTATTCCAGAAATGACAATTCAATAAACTATCTTACTTCTACTCCAGCACACCTTGATTTAGATATTCTAAATAATATTCAGTCTAGCTGGGATTTAAGTCTGCACAATTATTTACAATCCATTCATTATTGCATCTGTCTAATAGAACATTCTCTTACACCAAATGTGCTGGTCCAACCATTGCTCTAATGGGTACAAAATGTTTCTTACGTACCTGTTTGACAACACAGATGAAATATTGAAAATATGGAAGTATCTACATTTCTCTTACTAATATTTGTACTTTCTTAAGTATTCTCCTTACGATAAGATGGTACTTTATGGATAAGGATAATGTGGTGTGTTAATAACTTTTAATACTTTTGTTATCTTGTTAGCCTTTTATGTTTAGGTTGTCTAGAAAGTTCCGGTTAGAACTTGTCTAGAACCTTCTTTTTGTTCAGTTGGAAGAGGGATTTATCAGCGCTTATCTTAAATGAATGCGCCTAGATGATTCTGTTATATTCTTTACTGTTCTAATGTATTTATGTACAGTTGCAGAGTTTTTCTCTTCCTGTTTTGGTTATTGATCCACGACTGTGGTCACGGACAATCACCCGTTTATTACTGTATATATAGATACTGTTTTTCTAGGTAGAGAACAGTTCTTTAGACTTGCTCAGACATCGATCGGAATACTACAAATATCTCCTCTCGAATCCGCTTCTGAGTATAAGCTTGGCTTTCGAATACTTCATGACATCATTATACTTGCAATACTTCTTCTTCGTATACTTCTTCTGAGATTCTGATAAATCTCTTGGGACTTTCGCTGTAATAATCGAATAGGTTATGAGCCCGGATGAGCGACACTGATTCAAATCCTGAATATCCTCCACTTACTCCGAATTTGTTTGACGTTCTCTCAGGTCCTGTTGAATACCAAGAAGTACCCGAACCTTCAACAACACCACTCGGATCACTACCTCCTTCGCCTCGCCCAAAGTCTCCAATAATGACATCAAGCGGATCCGGAAAGAATCCTGAGTTTTCCTTCTTGACTCGCGTCGATGAGAAAACTCCAGTTAATGTTAAGCTCGATAGTATCGGGAAACTTACTGGACAGGAAAACTATCGAATCTGGAGTGCCTCGATGAACATAGTTCTGAAAGGTATTAAGGCATACGAAGTAGTGGTGGATGGTGTGTCTCCAGCAGACGGTGCTGAACAGACAGAAGTAGATGCCTATGAGCATCTTAAACATACCGCGTCGACCATATTTATACAGGTGGTCTCCCAAGACATTTTGGAGAAAATTGTCGAGTTGGAGGATCCTCACCTGATGTGGACCAGGCTTCGCACCGAATACTATAGAGACTCAGCTTTTGCACTTGTCTCCCAGATAATGAATCTGGTCTCCCTTCCTACTCAATATTCTGGTACAGACTTACCAGGATTTATATCCAATGTTGAGTCCCAGTGGCTCCACCTTACGAAACTTTCGAAAGCCTCCTCCGATTCGTACCGAAAAACGTTCGCTACATTTCTTAACGAAGATAAGGCCAAGAGAGATTTCCTATTGGGTTTTTCTGTTAAACACCATAAAAACATGATTGATAATCTTACAACAAAAGATAGTTTGTCGTATGCTGATGTTAAGCAATGACGTATGGATATCGACACCTCCGAGATCGGAGATAATTCGGCTCTCTTTGTTTCTAAATCTTCAGGTAATAAGAAAAAAGGGAAGAAACCATCAAAATCGGGAAATTCCAACAATTCCTCCTCCTCCTCCCCGAAAACTTGCACTTGGTGCAAGAAAAATAATCCAGTAAAATCCGAAGGACATATCTGGAGCGAATGTTGTCGTCTGCAAAAGATGAATAAGGAGAAGAAAGAAAAAGAAGAAAAGGATAAGGCCGAAGAAGCAAATGTGACTACCGAGCAGAAGGTACCAACCAAGTCCTTCTACTTTGACACGGCCTATACCTCACACATGACCCCCTATGCAGATCGACTCCTCAACTACTCAGTTTGTGGCGGATTTGTAATATCCAGTTCACAAAAGAGCATGGAGATCGTAGGCAAGGGTGATGTGATGATGGACTGTGTTTTGAGAGATGGATCGGTTTCTTCTTTTTGTGTCCGAGGTATTTTGCATGTTCCGGATCTGGCACATCCTTTGATTTCTTGGAGAAAATTGCGGGAAAAAGGATATACAGAGTTTGGAGAGGGAGATTATATTTCAATTAACAAGGGAACAAAAGTTGTTTTTGAAGCTGTTTTTGACGGAAATTTGTTTAAAATTCCTGAGATATCACATTCAGCCCATATTACTTATGACTTCTGGCATCAGGCTCTCGAACATCTGGCACCATCAACATTGGATAAATCACTACAGTTGTATTCCGATGCCAATATACCAGCAAGACCAACGAATTACGTCTGCTCCTCCTGCATCAAAAGCCAAATAACTCGGTCTCCTCGAACGTCAACATTGAAGAAGGATAGGAAAAAACTTGATCTTGTTCATTCCGATTTGAGTGGACCCTTTCCGGTTCCGTCCTATGGTAATTCCCTTTACTACATTACTCTAGTTGATGATGCTACTAGGGTTGCATGGGTTCAATTTATGAAGCAAAAATCCGAGACAACTAAAATAGTCAAAGATTTTGTTGCAGAAATGGAACTTCAACACCACAAGACTCCTGCCGCATTTCGAACAGATAATGGAGGGGAATATGTTACCAAGGACTTGAAAGGGTTCTTTGGATCAAAGGGAATTATACATGAGTTTTCCCCTCCGTATTCCCCTGAGTCAAATGGAGTTGCAGAATGTCTTAACCGTACGATAGGAGAGTCACTTAGAGCTATGCCTGAAAGTGCACCAACCTATGATAAGAAATTATGGGCGGAGGCTGTGTTAACCTCAGTATATATAAAAAATCGACAACCTCATTCGGCACTAAAGGATCTAACTCCGTATGAGGCTTTTTATGGCATTAAGCCATCGATCCAGCATCTTCAACCTTTCGGCAGAGAATGTTATATCCATGTACCGTATCAGAAATGAACGGATGGAAAGAAATTATCTCCAAGGGCACAAAGGGCTATTTTTACCGGATATACCAATGTCCACCATCATTATAGAGTATTCTTACCTGATACTAAAAAGACTATAGTATCAGCAGATATCTTCTTTCCCCCTCTCGAGTCAGAAGGGGCTACGCCAAAAATCAACCGTCAAATTGATCAAATTCTCACTCCACTCCAAAACAACACCCCATCAACATCCGTTGAGTACACCTATAATAATAAAGGAAAGACTCCGGATAATATGTGGCGTCAATGGATGGATGAGAATCCTCAAGAAGCTAATGATTTGCTCGACAATGGTCATGAGATTGTTGCTTGATTAATGAGAGCGAATTTTTTAGAGGGAAAAAGAGATGGATATTTACGCGCTCCCTATTGGGTTTACGATGCTAAAGATATGGCCTATCGAGAATCCTTACCCCAACAACCCGAACAACCAAACGAAAGAATATCGATCGAAGAACTCGACAGGATCGAAGAATTCGACGAGTCTATTCAAACGGTTGTTCCTGCAGATCTCTTTCTAAATGAACATCAACAATCCAACCAACGATCTCAACTTCCATTGGGACATCCTTCTCCTGCTCCTCCTAGGCCTATGATGCCACCACCAATTCCATCTGGTCAGGTCATCACTTGTGCTGGAAGAGTTGTGAATCTGCCCGAACGCTATGGCTTCGAGGGTTATGCCCCTGAAGCTAGTATGCGTGATGCACCTCCTCGACCTCCTACCCCGGAACCTCAACCTCTGGAAGGAATCGAAAGAAGTCACTGGGCAAATTTAAGTGTACTAACAGTTGAAGAACCAAAGTCTTACCCACAGGCCAAAGTGTCACCACAATGGTCAGATTGGAAGAAGGCAATGGACGAGGAACTTAAGTCACTTAAGGAAAATGATGTTTGGGATGTTATCCCAAAACCAGCAGGAAGAAAGATCGTGGCTAGCAGATGCGTATATAAAGCCAAATGAAATGCTCAAGGAGAGGTCGAACGATATAAAGCACGGTTAGTTGCCAAAGGATTGTCACAAATCTTAGGCCAGGATTATGATGAAATATTCGCCCCCGTGGTTCATTACAATTCTCTTAGACTTTTACTGGCATCATCAGCATGCAAAGGATGGCGACCTCGACAACAGGACGTCAAGACTGCATTTCTGTATGGGATATCAAAGGAAGAAGTTTATATGGATTTACCGGAAGGCAGCCAGTTAGATGGGATGGTGGCAAAATTAAAGAGGTGTATTTATGGATTGAAGCAATCTCCGAGGGAATGGTACTACCGGTTAGTAGCATACCTAGAACCTTTCGGATTTGCTATCTCTGCTTGGGATTCCTGTGTTCTCGTTCACGAATCAGGAGATCTCTTTTTGGCTAAATATGTGGACGACATTACATTATTTGGAGCTACTGGAGAACTGAAAGAGCAAACCATTAATGTGTTGAAGACTGAGTTTAAGGTCAACGACATGGGTGAGCTTAATTGGCTTCTAGGAATCCAGATAACCTTTACCGATGATGGGATCACTCTTTCCCAGACAACATTTATTGATAAGATTCTGAACCGTTTTTCGATGCAAGATTGCAAGCCTGTTTCGACCCCTATCGACTCAAATCATCAGTTGAAGGCCATTGAAGATGAAGACGAGCGTACCGATGCAACGGCATACCAACAAATAATCGGATCTTTGATGTATTTAGTTACTGGAACAAGACCTGACCTAGCATACACAATCACTCACCTCTCTCAATTCAATTCATCTCCCTCCACAAAGCATCTAACGGCAGCCAAATGAGTACTTCGATATCTCCAAGGAACGAAGGATAGACACCGTTTTTACTCATGGAATAATCAACTCAAAATGACTGCTTTCACGGATGCATCTTACGGCAATTGCATAGATACAAGACGAAGCTTTTGAGGATATATATTTCAACTTGGGAACACTACTATCTCCTGGAGATGTCGGAAACAGCGGTCCGTTGCTACCTCTACTTGCGAGGCTGAGTATCTGGCACTTGCTATGACAACAAAACATCATCTCTGGTTGAAGCGTGGAACTCAGGAGTTATTGAAAGAAGATATTCCTACAGCTCTCTGTTGCGATAGTAATGCTGCTATAGATGTGGCATATAATCCAAAGCTTAACGATCGATCAAAACATATCGACATTGCATATCACTTTACTCGAGAACAAATCAATCATGGGAATGTGTCAGTTATGTATGTACCTTCGGAAGAAAATTTGGCAGATATATGTACAAAGTGAATGACGAGATATGTTAATGACCCCTTATGCTCAAAAATATTTGGATCAAAGTGAGAAGGGGTATTGAAAATACAGAAGTATCTACATTTCTCTTACTAATATTTGTACTTTCTTAAGTATTCTCCTTACGATAAGATGGTACTTTATGGATAAGGATAATGTGGTGTGTTAATAACTTTTAATACTGCTGTTATCTTGTTATCTTTTTATGTTTAGGTTGTCTAGAAAGTTCCGGTTAGAACTTTTCTAGAACCTTCTTTTTGTTCAGTTGGAAGAGGGATTTATCAGCGCTTATCTTAAAAGAACACGCCTAGATGATTCTGTTATATTCTTTACTGTTCATATGTATTTATGTACAGTTGCAGAGTTTTTCTCTTCCTGTTTTGGTTATTGATCCACGACTGTGGTCACGGACAATCACCCGTTTATTATTGTATATATAGATACTGTTTTTCTAGTTAGAGAACAGTTCTTTAGACTTGCTCAGACATCGATCAGAATACTACAAATATCTCCTCTCAAATCCTCTTCTCAGTATAAGCTTGCCTTTCAAATACTTCTTGAAATCGTTATACACGCAATACTTCTTCTTCGTATACTTCTTCTGAGATTCTGATAAATCTCTTGGGACTTTCGTTGTAATAATCAAATATGAAATTGTCAATTCAATCAGCCCAACTGTGTGGATCTTTGAACTTTGTTGAAATCTCCACTGCAGATTGTTGAGCTTAATAATGTAATACACAGTGCGGTGTCTTCTTGAACCTCATAGAATTGGTTGATATTATTCTTCCCTCAAGCCTGAGCTTCTGCAATTGACAGATCTGATTTGGTGGAGTCCAGCTAGAATATAAAACTAGAAATAGTGGAATTTGTCCTTGGAAGGAGTTATTGAAACCATTCAGTTTACTCCCAGTATTTTGGATCCAGATGTTATGAGATCCAGGTATGATCACTTGGTTGGCATTGATACATTCTACTTTGCAATCATGTCCCGGACACTGAACAGAAGTAGAGCTGTGCAATGGTTGAAACTAGCATAATAAGACATAGTGACATATAATAAATATACTGTCTAGGAGTACATTCTGATAATATACAAGCACCAATCCACCAACTTTGTGACCAGAGTTGTCTTCAACATGTTTACCACATAGATGTTAAATGTTGCGAGTGTTGATATTGAATGTTTAGTCTCTGAATAATGTTAATTTGATCCTTCTGTATACTTTATCGACATGCATTTCTCTCAAATAATGCACCTGTTGTGACATGGAGCACAAGACAGATACTGCCAGACAATCATGAAGATACAAAATATTAGCTCTGCATGTATTTTGGTGTGTATCTGTTGCAGACAGTTGATTGCCATCTTTGGCTGAGATAATATCAGACCTGCCATGAAGGGACAGGTATGACAGTGTCGCTTCCATATGGCCAAGACTTACACACCAGTCATTATGTTTAAGCATCTGTTGGTGGTAAATGACATTTCAGTAGCTCAGTATGTCTCTTTCACTTTGCCAGTCTGTTGCCACTAATCAATATTAGGGGCAAAATTGTGACCAGAATTCCTTTGTTGAATTGACTCTCATGTAGGACTCACAAGATGCATCTTTGAACATCAGAAATGTATTACTTGCTGTTGGATAGTTTTCCAGATCTTCTTATAAAGGAATGCCCCCTCACAAGAATTCAAACTTAATGAAGTGAATGGATAATTCCTTTTTGAACCCATCCTGCTTAATAAAGTTGATGCTATATATCACTCTCTTTGAACAGTCTGTCACATGGTACTTATCAGTAATATGGAAAGGCACATATGCCAACACTTGGCTGCAGATGTATTCTATAGCAGTATGGTTGTACATGAGATTGGGTAGGTATATATATGAAGAATTCAGTGGTAAGAAAAATGATACAGATCTAGGAGCCAAAACAGTGACCTACATACACTGGCACTAACCCTGCCTCGGGTCACCTAGTACCTATACAGTATCCCCCTCTCTTGGGGCAGACATTTTGGGAAGCCAAAACCTCTATTGGGGAATAGAAGGAAAGGGAAACAAAGAACATCAGCAAAAAGCGAACTTGGTTTCTGAAAGTGGACCCCTTGCACCTATGCTTCTCCACATTCACCACAAATTATCCGAGGGACATAGTTTCATTCTGCCACCATGAGTCAAAGAGTTCATCAGCAACAAACATTTCCGTCCGGGCGGAATGGCTCCGTCAGAGTGGACGCACTCTGTCAGAGCCGTCAGAGACACCCCAGTGGCGGATTACTCTGCGCCCGGCGTCAATACCACGCGTCGCGTTGCACATCGCCGTCCGATCGCAGTTTCGCCGTTTGTTCCTCAGACTCTGCAAGAGCATTCTCAGATGCTCCTGAAAGCACCTGCAGTTATGGAGGTGCATTCAGGA
>Ga0307515_10007074_pt1 | contig 22287 bp, 26 predicted proteins | sample 17_EM_MG_FD_194513 | JGI IMG/M metagenome (GOLD analysis project Ga0307515, IMG submission 194513) | Populus trichocarpa ectomycorrhiza microbial communities from riparian zone in the Pacific Northwest, United States - 17_EM | ecosystem: Host-associated > Plants > Roots > Unclassified | place...
AGCCCACCTGTCGCCGGCATCGGCGCGTTCACGCAGTTCGTCGGTGCGGCCCTCCTCGAGCAGCAGAGCAACCAACCGCCGCGCAGCCGACGTGTCGCCGGCATCGGCGAGCTGACGCAGGAGGGGGATGGCATAGCGGTACAGCAGTCGCTGCTGCGCGCTGTCGGCGAGGCGGGTCAAGTCGTCGTGGGGGTGGGGGTGATCGGTGAGGGCTTGCCAGGTGGAGGCGGGCAGGTGGGTGCTGCGCCGTTGTTGGGTGAGGTGCTGCAGGAGGTAGTCGGCCACGGTGTAACCAAGGACCTGTGTGTGTTGGGGATCGAGGAGCTCGACGAGGGGTGCGGTGGCTTTGTCTTGGGTCCGGTCGGCGGTGCTGATTTCTTTCAGTGCTTCCGGGAACCAGGTGTCGTCGGGGTGGAGGGTTGTCAGGTAGCCGCGGGCTGCGGGAGCCAGGAGCTGGGCGGTGAGGGGGGCCTGGATTCCGAGTCGGCGGGCGTCGACGGCGGCGTGGATGATGGCCTGCTGTTCTTGGGTGGCTCGCTCGTAGCGGTGGACGAGTTCGGGCGCGCCGGCGAGGGTTTCGGTGATGTTGTAGGTTCGGTCGCCCAGTGCTGCGGCCAACCGCGGATCGGTGGCGGCCAGTTGGGCGGCGGTGGTGCGTTCGGTGTCGGAGAACGTGTCCAGGGCAATCTGCTGTACACGTGGGTCGGTGAGGATCTCCACCGTGTGGGGAAAGGCGGGCCGGTTCTGGCTGGTGGCCGGGTCGGTTTGGGTAGCTCGCAGGTGACTGGCGTGTTCAGGCCACATCGCGGCGAGGATGACCACGGGGGTAGGGGCCTGCATCAGCTGCCGGACGGTGGCGGCGGTGATCGCGCTCTCGCCGTCGTGCAGGTAGGGCCCCTTCAAGAAGCGGTGGAATTCATCGAGCCAGATGATGAGCTTGGGTAGCGGGAAGGTGGCCGAAGCGATGGTGTTGACCAGGTTCCCGTCGCCCAGGTCGGGGGCCAGGACCGCGAAGTCCGCCAGTTCCTGCCGGGCGAGATGGTAGAGCAGGCGGGACTTGCCAACGCAGGAGTCTCCGACCAGCACGATGAACCCGCCGGCCTCCCGGGCCTGCACCAGCGCCTCACGGACCTGGCCGCCCTTCTCCCGTTCGACGAAGGTCGGCAGGCCCCGGTCCAGCCCCAGGACCACCGGTCGCTCCCCGATCCTGTTGACGCTCTGAGGCAGGCGCAGCCATCGACGCCGCTGCGCCGGCAGGTGCGCAGGCCCGGGGGCAGCACTGCGATGGCCGGGGGGCAGCGGGAGGGCCGGATGTACCCGCAGCGCCAAAGCGTGGGCAGGGGTCTCGCCGATCCGGGCGAGGTGATCTTGGCGGTCTAGATGGGTACGAAGTTGCTCCAGAACCTGCTGCTCCGCTTCGGCAGCGGCCTTGCGGCGGGTGACCCATGGGGCGGCCCACGACGCGCCCACGACACCCAGGACAGCTGCGATCACCGTCGCCACCTCGGGCGGCAACCACGCCAGCCATGCCGGTGGCGCGTCGAGCCCGACCAGAGCGGTTACAGCGGCGATGACGGCCAGGACCAGGACCGGTACGGCCATCAGCCGCCGGGTACGCAACCGGACCCTGCCAATCACCGCGGTCCTCCTGGATGCCCTGCACCTGCGCCAGCGGGCACCGGGGTACTGATCGGGGGGTTAGGTCGAGGCGGGTGTCCATGTCGAGGCGGAACCGGCCGTAGGGGTTGATGTGGCTCCAGAACAGCGGGGACAGGCCGCGGCGGTCTTCTTCCTGCAGGAGGTCTGTCCAGCCGGGTGCTTCCAGCACGCGTTGCAGCAGGAGGGTGTTGACGTGGACCAGGGCTGATTGCAGGAGGTGCAGGCAGAGCATGGAGCTTTCGGCATGTTCGCGGTCGGGGCCGGTCAGGTCGCCGTCCTTGCCGTAGAAGATGACGCCGTTGCCGGAGTTCCAGTTCTCCACCACCTGCAGACCGCCGTGGATCTCGCGGCGCAGCTCAGGTGAGGCCAGGTAGTCGCACGCGAAGATCGTCCGCACCGCGCGGCCGAGTTCTTCCAGGGCGGCGTAGGTGGGGTGCTTGGGGCCGCCTCGGGTGAACCGTCGCAGGATCGATTCGGCTTCGGCGGTGCCCAGGCGCAAGGCGGTCGCGTACTTGACCATCTGGTCATACTGCTGCGCGATCAGCTCCCACCGGATCGGACGCGTCACCGACCCGCCGAGACGGGCGTACGTCTGGGTGTCGTCAGGGCGGTACAGGCGGATCGAGCCGATGTTCTTCAACCGCGGCAGCAGCCGGAACCCCAGCAGTTCGGTGAACGCGAACCCGACGACGGAGGCGCCGTGGGTGTCTACGTAGTTCGCCTCGACCGGCGCGTCGGTGCAGTGCCGCAGGAGGCCTTCGATCATCGCGGCGACCTCGGAGGAGGAGCAGGCTTTCAGCTGCGAGTAGATGCACACGCTTTTGCGTTCGACGTGCCAGTAGATCATCACCCCGGGCCCGCCATACCGGTTGTGCCACTCGGTCATCAGGTTCGACTCCCACGACCCAAACTTCTTCGAATCGGATGCGGTGGCGGTGCCGGTGCCCCACCAGGTCGGGTCGCGGGTCTCGAACGTCTCGTTGACCAGCCGCACGATCGCACGGCGCAAGTTGTCGGTGGTGATGAAGTGGCGGCGCACGTGCCGCAGCGCGGCTTCGGACTCGCCGTGCTCGCCGGTGGCCACGATCGCCCGGATCCCCATGTTCGTGCCCAGGGCGAACAAGCACAGCAACAGCCGGCGGCGCAGCACCTCCCGCGGGATGCGTTCGTGGCCGGCGACCGAGGCGAACTCCCGGGTGAACTCGGTCAGGAACTCCGCGTCCTTCAGGACGTCGAGCAGGTCCAGCGTGCCCCACCGGCGGATCACCTCCTCCTTCACCGCCGACAGCATCCGCGGTTCCGCCAGGGCCTCGAGCTTGGGCACGGTGATCCACGGCTCGCCGTGGCGGGTGGTGACCTTCACCCCACCGGCCGACCCCTCCACCAGCGCTGCGTCCAGGCGCTGCAGGCCGGCGCCCATCCGTTCGCGTAGCCCGGCCACGAACTGTGAGGCGTCCAAGGGTGCGCGGATCGCGGCGTAGTGCACGTCCCGGGTGGCCTCGAAGTCACCAGGCAGATCTTCCTCGGGGTTGCGCCAGCGCCGGGCGCCTTCGACGTACACCTCCCGCCGGCGCAGGGCATCGCGCAGCGACACCAGGACGCACAGCTCGTACGGGATCCGCTCCACTCGGCCGTTCTCATCGACCACCGCGGTCCGCCAGGCGGCCGGGACGACACCCTCCAGCGGGATGACGTCATCGGTGTCGTACCAGCGGGCTTTGCTCTCGGCGGCGGCGTAGCGGGCCAGCACGTCCAGGGCGTTCATCACCGGCCGGTAGGCGCTGTTGTTGCACCGAAACCGCAGGGTGGCCAGCAGCGGGGGCAGCATCCGCCGGTAGTGGTTGGAGTACGAATGCCGCAGGCTGGTACGCACCTGCGCGGCGAACACCTTCTCGTTCGCCTTCGCTTCAGCTACCAGCTCACGCAGGGTCTTCTCCGCCACCACCGGATACAGCGCCTTGCGGACGGTCTCCTCCGGCTGCTCCAGGGCTGCTTCGGCCATCCGGAACAGGATCGATTCCTTGCCCCGCACCCGGCGCAGGTCCGCGGTCAGTTCCCGCTCGACCTTCTTCTCCGCCCGCGCATTGATCTTGTGAATCAGTCCGATCAGCAACTCGACCAAGGCGTCGGTGATCTCGCTCTGCCGGGTGGAACACAAGGCGGCCAGCAAGGTCAGGCGTACTCCGGCCGTGCTGGTGTCGCGGAGGTCCGAGGGGTACATCTTCAGCGCCCGGGCCCGCCACGCGCGGACCAACCGCTCGGAGGCATCCGCGAACAGACCATCGGGCAGCCCTAGCGTCCGGACCGCCTGCAGCTTGGCGATCTCGCTCAAGATCGCATCCAGGCTCAACGCACCCGGATCGGCCTTCAACAGTGCCAGCAGCCGCGGGCCCGGGCCATCGTCGCCGTCCTGGACAGCGATCAGGCCCTCCAGCCGGGCCGATGCGGCCGGTCCCAGACGCTGCACGGTGGCGTCGCAGAAGCGGGCATCGAAGCGGGCCTGCGCGGAGGCGATGATCCGCTCGATCCGGCCCGGCGGTTCGATCCGCTCGGCCCGGCAGTGCACCAGGAGCGCCTCCACCAGCCGGTCCTCAACCAGCTCGACACCGCACACCTCACCGGCCAGCCAGACGGTCAGGATCTCCTCGTCCTCACGGGTCGGCTCCCGGAAACCCAGCGCACGGCGGACCTGGGCCCGGTGGTACTTGATGACCCGGCTGGACCAGGAGTACTTCGCGAACAGAGCCGGCTCGACCTTCACTAGGCCGGCCATGTACTCCACCGCAGGCGGCGGGACTTCCTGCGGGTAGGCCGGGAACCGGCCCTCCAACTCGAAGAACTTCAGCAGCAGCGCGAACCCCAACCGGGTCGCACCGTTCTTGTTCCCCACCAGCGGCCAGTCGCCCTCGACCAGCGTCCAGCACTCCACCAGATCCTCCGGCGCCCACTCCTGCCGCACCCGGCTCTCCCCTCAGCCAGAGCCCACCGCTATCAGAGCAAGTCAACCCGGAGTAGATGCCCTATCTACGCAGAGAAACCAAATCGATACACCCAATGCGCATCGAGAACAGGAAGAGAGCACCAACCAGCAGCCACTTACTTTGCCCCTGGGGACACGGCTAGGAGTCCCGGGCCTCGTAGACGTCGTCGATGAGCCAGGTGGAGGACCGCTGGATCTCCGGCAGCAGGTGGGGGGGCCAGCGGGTCCCGGTCTCGCTCCAGCGGATCCCGTCGAGCGAGGCGATCGGGGTGAAGTCGACCTGGCGCAGGTCGGCATCCAGGAAGTCGTTCACGGTCGCGGCCAGGTCCTGCAGCGCCTGGCCGTGGGCAATGGCGGCGGTGAGCTCGCGCAGGGCGGTCGCCACGCTCACCGGGCCGGTGGCGACGGCGGGCAAGTTGTCCCACTCACTACTACTCCGTCCCGGATCTGCTGTACGTCTTTGACTTTCGGTTTGGTTGGCGAATGGATCTTGGGTATGCGCGCGTCTCGACCACCGAGCAGAACCTCGACCGGCAGATCGTGGCGCTGGAAGCGGCCGGGATCGAGCCCAAGCGGATCTACGTCGTCGAGAGAAGTCCGGGACCGCGACTAACCGGCTCGGCCCGGGTCTCCAGGTTGTGAGGGGGGCTACGCCCGCGACGGCGACGTCATCGTGGTGCACACCCTCGACGGTTCGGGCGCACCGTCCGCGACACTCTGAACCTGACTGTGCGGGCGAACCGAAGCTATGCCGCCTGCGGTGAGATTGCTGTAACGCCAGGCGGAATCTTCTTCTTGCGCAAGCGTATCGGTCGGGGGTTGTGCTGCTTCAGTACGTAAGTTGTGCAGAAGTTGATCAAATACGCTCGACCTTCGAGGTGCACCTCTTCGTCTTTGCTCCGGACTTGGTCCATAACGTCGACGATCAGGGCCATGGTCTGCTTCCGGGCCCGTATCGGTGTGACCTGATCTTGTTTGATCTGTGAATAGATGTCGAAGGCTTGTCCCACCAGGCAGTCGTCGTTGAGGCCGGAATGCCACGCCTTGATCCGCCGCTCACTGATCTCGTTGAGAGCCTCCTCGGCCCACGCCAGTCCCACAGCCAGGATCGACGTAGCAGCCTGCTGATCGATGGCCTGAGGAACCTTGGTGGCTGCCTGTCGCCGGGGGCGGAAGTCAGCCCGCAAGGTAAGCGCGCCTGCGGCACCATAGATGAAGCCGTTCATGGCGAGACTGTCGGTTGGTTTGGCGTGAGTGACGTGGCCAGCCAACCGACGAGGCCTCCGCCCCCGCCAGCCAAGACGAAATAAACAAGGCCTACCACGCCGCTCCGCCACCTCCCCCAGCTGTACCAGCACTGGTAGTACCGGTAGGGGAACCCGAACGAGGCAAAAATCGTTGCCGTTATGAGCGCGGTAAGGAGCGACACCCTGGCCTCCCGTTTCAGCTCTGTTTCGCCAGACTTGCATAACGGAGGCTGGGGTGTCGTCGGAATAGGTAATCTGGGGTTCGCCGCACGATCGATCAACGCCCACGCATGATCAATCCGGCGGAGGGAGGGGACAAAATGAGGGGAGGTCGGAGGTATGACACCGACGACTTCGCGCAGCGCTGACGCCGAAGCGCAAGTGTTGCGTCTGCTGCGGAGTTTTGCGGATCATCCCAGTCCACGAGGTGGTGGCGTGACCGCTTTTCAGATCATGGAAATTCAGCAGGCCTTGGCCGCCTACCTGAGTGCGCAATTCCTTCAGCAGTTCAGTCTCGCTGAATACGACGAGATGGCGCGTGATGTCATCGTCGAGCACCAGGCGAGGCACCATGCCGAGAACACCGCCCCCGACGTGCGGGCCCAAGGTGATCATTCGGGGCGCTGGCTGCTCGAGATGGCCCTTAACCGTGTGTTGGACAGCATGAAGGGACGCCCGCTAGCGCTGGGGCTACGTGGCGATGACGAACTCGTCCAGTCGATCTTCGGCGAGGACGCATCCGCGGCTGAAGTTGTGGAGGCTCTGTGCAACCTGCGTCAGAAAGGCGACAAAACAACCTTCCGTGTCGTCGTTTGCTATCTGACACTTGCTGAGCATCAGGCAGTTCAGCAGCCGGCAGCAGGAGTCGCACGACGAGACCTGCCAAGAGACCAGGACGTCGTCGCTATGGCTGGAATCCCTGGGCTTTGCTCTGCAGACGTCAAGAAGGCCATCCTGCGATTTGCTTTTGCTGCTCAGCGGCTGGCGCGGGGATGAACGCCTCCGCGGCGGATCCCTCCGCGCCGGCGAGTCTGTCCTATGCACTAGATCAACTAGTGCAGAATCCAGATGCTGTCACCACAGAGGATCTTCGCCGGATCGTAGTCGAAGTGCAGCGTCATTTGCTCGTGAGACTGAGGATTCCCAGTCACGACGCAGAAGAAGCTGCTGCAGCAGCACTCTCTCGATTTGTCGTTGCCGCTCAAGAAGGCAGAGTAAATCGCCAGCAGGGCATGGGCTACCTGATGAGAATCGCACGGAACGAAGCTGTGGATGTCCTTCGGTCGGGCTATCGTCGTCGTGAAAGCTTGGCAGGGGGCGTAACGCTTGAAACGCACCCTCATGCGGAGCATCCCAGTGACGATAATGTCGCCCGTAGTTTCAGCGATCACACGAATGCTGCTGCCATACGTAGCGCTTTCGCTACTGCGGTGGCGAAAAAGGATGCTACTGCAGTGCGGGTCGTGACATATGTCCTGGACAGGATATATGAAACTGGGACACCACCGAGTAATCGCCACGTTGGTGACGCTCTAGGAGTGAGTCACACAGGAGTCGCGAAAGCACTGTCTCGGTTCCGTGCATATTTGGTGGAGGGCGAGGGGCGCTAGTTAGCGTCTACTCGCCAGCGCTTGAGCCGCTCGGATATCCAGGTCAGCGTCCTCCGCCAAGGCATCAAGGGAGTCTGCGGCTTCGTCTATGACCGCAAGGCCCAACGGTGTAAGTCGCAGCACATAATGACCGCGTCCGTCGATATCCTCACCCGTCACCACCATTCCGGTCGATTCCAGGGCGGCCCGGGAACCGAACGGTAGCAACTGGATGGCGGCTTGGGTCACTGATTCAGGGGAACCTTGCAGCCCGGCGAGCACGCCGACCAAGGGCGGTGGCAGAAAGTCAAGAGTTTCTCGTGGGCACCAGTCGGCGTCAGCGCAGGATGGTTGCTTAGGTCTGCCGGTGATTCCCATCGAGTCCTCCAGTGTGTCGTCCCTCCTTCTACGAGCCAGACCCACCCCGTGGCAACCGCACTCTTGAAGATTTTGCGCCCAGCTGGCCGGGCAGTCGGTCTCTGGGGGCCCTGGAAGGGCCAAGGCTCTGGTCTGCTGAACCCCCGCTCCGGCGCTCAGGACGCCGCGACGGCGCTGCGCTCGAGGTGACGGTAGATCGTGGGGCGGGTGACGCCGAACTCTGCGGCGATCTGGGCGACGGTGTACCGGCGCCGCCCGTCGTCCCCGGTCTCTTCGTACATCGCGCGGGCGAGGGTCACCTGCCGGGGCCCGAGCTTCGGTTTCTGCCCGCCGGTGCGCCCGCGGGCCCGGGCGGCGGCCAGGCCGTCCATCGTGCGCTCCGACATCAGGGCGTGCTCGAACTCGGCGATCGAGCCCAGGATCTGGAAGAACATCCGCCCGATCGCGGTCGAGGTGTCGATGCCCTGATCCAGCACGACCAGGTCGACCTGGTGGGCCTGCAGGTTCTTGGACAAGGCGATCAGGTGCTCCAGCGACCGGCCGAGCCGGTCCAACTTCGTCACCACCAACTGGTCGCCAGCCCGGCTGGCCGACAGCAGCGCCTTCTCCAGCTCGGGCCGGCGCGCGAGCTTGCCAGAGGCTTTGTCAATGAACACCTGATCGCAGCCGGCCGCAGCCAGGGCGTCGCGCTGGGCGTCCGAGTTCTGATCGCGGGTCGAGACCCGTCCATAGCCGATCTTCATGCGCAAAACTGTAACGCGAACAACCGGAAGCGTTACATAGCAGCGGACACGGGTTGCGTTACAAAATTCACCAGGGCGGATGTCTCGTCGGCCGGATGTAACGCAAACCTTCGTTCGTGAGACGAGACCGTTTCGGCCTGATCCTTGCGTCACCCACTTGGCCGCTTAATATTTAAGACTTCATCCACTAGATTTTAAATGTCAGCAGCTAGAAAACTAACCTTCCACCATTGGAGACAAGATGACTACCTCTACTACTCAAGACAGTGATGCGACCTACCCGACCTGGGATGACCTCGACGCGGCGGTGCTGGCCAACGGCGGCGTCCTGCGGGTGTCGATGCTGGATCTGCGCCAGACCAGCAGTAAGAGCCGGCTCAAGTCGCTGGTCGTGGCTGAGATCGAGAAGGAGTTGAAGAACAAGGGCATCGGTCACCTCCCGGCTGTCCTGCCCCGCAGCCAGCACGAGCACGCGGTGCTCTACAAGATGGGCGAGCCGATCGGCCAGGTGATCAGCGCCATCCAGAACGAGGTGACCTCCGAGGACGCCGCGAAGACCCTGCGCCAGCTCAACACCTCCGATCAGGTCCAGGCTGCGGCCGAGCAGGACACCAGGCTCAGCGGTCTGGCCGAGAAGGTCGACGAGCTCGGGGAGTTGGTGGAGGAGTTCCGCAGCATCCTCGGCGATCGGCCGTGATCACCCGTCGGCCGCGGCGCCGTCGGGGTAGCCGCCTTCACGAGACGGCCCGGAGCTGCGCCCCGCAGGTCCGGGTACGCCTGCGGGGCCGGCCCCGCCCTGGCGTTCGGCCCGTTCCAAGATTTCGATCTGGATCGGGTCCGGGGTGAAGGCCAGGTCGTCGCTGAACCCGAGGTCGAACTGGCTGCCGTAGTGGTTGTGGGTGCAGGTGACGTGTGACTGTCAGGCCCGGCGCAGGCGCCGCTGCGCGGTAGACGTCGATGCGTTCGTTCGCGTAGAGCGGCAGGTCGACCGGTTCCGGATCCAGCACGGGCGCCGGGACGGCGCCCGGCTCCGGGCCCGGGCGGTCGGTTTACAGCACGCCGGCCCGAGCGAGGCCCAGGAGCAGGACCGCTGCCGTGGTTCCGAACCCGACAACGAGCCGCAGGACGCGGTAGGCGTCCGAGCGACGCTGCACGTCGCCGCTGACGGCCAGGTAACTGATCCAGCCGATCAGTCCGAGGGTGTAGATCATGTAGAACATGGCCAGCGCCAAGTAGAAGTGATTTATCTCCACGACAGCCCCGATTCCCGAGATTCTGTTTTCCCCTTGATCCCGTAGGCAAGGAGGGCCGTCGAATTGCGGCGCCACCTGTATAACGCCAGGGAGGCATCGATCTCACTTGGCAATTTTTAGATCTTCATACACCAACGGAAGTATGGCCCCGGCTCGCTCGGTTGAGCGACCGGGGCCATACTTGTCAGTTTGCCGATCCATGCCATTGCCTCAAAGCCTTGACCCCTCATCCCCCTCTAGTGTTCATCCAAAAGGGATCAAAGCTGTGAGGCCGCTCTTTCATAGGAGCCAGCGGGCTATACCGTCATTTGATTTCTCCTTTCCTGCGATGGCGTTGTCGAGGATCGACTTCCCTATTCGATCCTGTCCGAACTCCCTGTGACACTGACTCTTTCTGCTTGGGCTGGACCAGTTGTCCAGCCGTCCCACTTGTGCCATGCCGAGATCCAGGGACTAACAGATCTCCTTGCTAAACTGCGTTCCTTCCAGATGACTCATGTCCAGTGTGTTGGCTCCTTTCTGCTCGATTTCGAGTTCGACCTTGCATTGCATCCCAGCTACTACCGTCTCCACAGTGAGCTGACTTACTGCGTGAGGAATCTCCGGACATAGAGCGCGGCGTCCGGGTCACCTGCTGCAGCCGCGCGGTGCCACCACTCGACTGCTTCCTGCTCTCGGCACAGCAACTCCAGCAGTTCTGCCGCTCGACGAGCTGCTGAGGCGTCCCCCCGGTGGGCGTCCTGGACGACGATCTCCAGTTCTCGTGCCGCCCACTCGACCCGTCTGAGAGACAGGCCGGACCGGGGGGTGTCCGCCAGGTCGTGGCTCGCACCCCCCGTCGAAGGTTCAGGCTCGCCGAGGACGTGTGCAGAGGTCTTGTGCACAATGTCCGTCCGATCCAAGAAGGCGACGGCGGCATGGGCACTGGAGTTATCGGCTCTACTTATCGGGTAATTCATCGCACCCATCCTTCCGCCTTCTTAGCTCGTGGTCGCTGGTGATGACATCGCAGAGTGCAATGCCTCCTTAGCGATCGTCCGATAGTTGTAGACGGTTCCTGTCGCCAGTCCCAGCTCTTCCGCAATGAGCGAAGCGGACTGGCCTTCGAGGTACGTACGGAAGGCAACTTCCTGAACCATCGGAGTTAGGTCCCGAAGTGTTTCTCGAATGACTTGGTGAATATCTAAGTCATCGGCTGCTCCTTTGTAGTCGTCGGTGATCTGCTCCAATCGGTGCTTGTTACGCCGGTAGTGATCGAATGCTTTATTGGTCAGCACTCTAAAGGCGTAGCCAGGGTTTTCGAAGATTTCTCGTCGTTCGCGAAAGACCACCCACAGTGCTTCGATGGTTTCTTGAAAGACGTCTTCGGCGTCCTGGTGATGAACTCCGAAGCGGTACCGCAGTCTCCTATACAGAGCAGCTCCGTAGAGCTGAGTGAATTCGGTAAACTCCGCGTCGCAGTCCGTGCACCGGGGCGAGTTCTCCCCTGTGGCTTGAGGCTCTGTCCGTTCTCCGTGGTTCTCGGTGGCGGGCGGTTGGGAGCCTCCTGACCCAGACCAGACGTGGCACGGCTGACCCGGGACGTGCGCGGTAACCCTCTGACCAGTGGCCATCGAAGTCGCCGCCTTTCTCATGGAGGAGACGGTCTTCCCTCACCGTTGTTCAGGTGAGGGAGGGCACCTCGCTGGGTGTGCCCTCACGTGATAAACGTCCACAGCAACGGAATCTCACACGCGGATCAGAGGAAAGTTTTCGGAGATCCGTCGTGTGCCCGGGCTCCGTTTGCTGACGCCCGCGCCGACCATGTCGATGTCCGAGGTTGTCTGCACGGATGTCCGAGTTCCTCTGCACGCCCCCGTTCCAAGTGCTGCCCTGAGCGCGTTCGACCGCGACGGGTGCTCGGTGTGCAGGGCGCGCGATGTCACTGAGGTCGTGGAACAGATCTCCAGCTCGCACGTTGACCGTCAGAATTTTGCTATGTAGAGTTCTACATATGAAGAGTCCACGTATGACGCTGCAGACGCAGCTGATCTTGCGTGAGTTGCTGTCGAAGCCTGATGAGGCTCGGTACGGACTTGACCTGTGTGCGGACGTATCCCTGCCATCTGGAACCGTGTACCCGATTCTGGCTCGGCTTGAAGGTGTGGGCTGGTTGGAAAGCGACTGGGAAGAGGCGGACCTCTCCGTCAGCGAAGGCCGCCCCCGGCGCCGCTACTACCTACTCACCAAGGACGGCGCCCAGCTGGCCCGGCATGCACTGGCGGCCAGTTATCGCGGTCGTCGCGACGGCAGTTGGTTGCCAATACCGGGAACGGTTGGAGGCGCATCGTGACTGCCCGGGTTCGTCAGGAGTCCCGTCAGATCCGTCGGGCCATCCATGAGCACGGAATAGCCCTAGCAGTGGAACGCAGCCCAAACACGGCGCGCGCTGCGGCAGCCAGGTACAAGAGCGCCGATGCTGTCGCATACGAGCGCATCCTCTCCGCCGCTCATGAGGCAGCCTTCAAGCGGTGGTACCAGGATGGCTGCGGGTACGACCTAGACTCGATGGACGCAGTCGAGGCCGCTACCAGAGCGGCGGCCAAGGCGATGTCGACTTGGCGCTTGACGAGCTCCGCCGGCCCCGGATCCAGCGCATCGCTGCGGATGATTGCTCAGATCTTCCTGCCGGCAGAGGACTGTGCCCGGTGGATCGAAGAGTGGCAGGCAGAACTAGCGACGATTGACAAGTCATGGGCCCGCCGACGCCTGCTCCTGCAGTTGCTGTTCACCGTCCCCCGGATGGGTGTGACCCTCCGCCTCGAGGGTGTAGAGCGGGAAAGCCGCGCCAGTGCGGCCAGCGATGCGCTCACGTCTGGCGCAGATCATGCGAATGGTGCCTGACGTGAACAGATTTGCGCGGACGATGACCGGCGCAGTAGCCGGGGTCGGCGTCTCTGCGACGGTGCTTCCTCAGGGAAAGCTAGTGCTGGCATTGATCGCTGTGCTGCTCAGCGCCACAGCGCTCCTGGCCGCTGTACTTTTCGCTCGGGATGAGGAGCCGGCGCGCCGGCTCCGGACCCTGATACGGGAATGGCGTCGGATCCACTGATCAGAGGATGGGGTGTACGCGCACGGCCTGCGACTTACTGGGACCGTCTGCAAAATCGTCATCGGGCGTTGCTCAACTCGATTGAGGATTCGCATCAAGAAATTTGCCACCACGACAGCCTCCGCGCGGCCTCGGCTAGGTCGTTATAGTCGACGTCGCGGCGACGGCGGCCAGCCGGGTGGGGGCGGGCACGGCGGTGCGTCTGTGAGAACGGGCCAGGCGATGGCCTCCCCACCCCGCCTCACCTTCTGCAAATTTCATAGATCACGGGCTTCAGGAACGGGTTCACGCTTCGCCCCCAAGTCGTCATCTGGAAAGTCAGGGACGTGGACCACTCCTTCCTCCCCCAGGAGGAGGGAGCGGTGGCCTCGGCTTGAGCTCGGCCTCGGCGACGGCGTCACCGACCCCAGCGGTGGCGGCGGGGACGGTGACTCCGAATCAGGATTCCGAGGGCGGCGTCGATCCAGTGGACGAACTTCAAGGGCGAGCCGGCGAAGTGTGAGCGGACGCGCCCCACGCAGACCGTGAACCGGGTTGATCCCTTGAAGCTGCCAGACGTGAGTGGGTGCCTGGCAAAAGGCCCGGGTCGCGTTGGAAGAGGCTGTTGTGCAGGCTCAGGAGGACCCGGCGGTCGCCCTGCAGCTCCTCACCATCATCACTTACCCATGCCGGACGCCTGACTGTTTCGACAGGAACCGCCGTGATCTGATCGCGTGCGGGGTGCCCGAGGAGCATTTACCTCGGTGGAAAGAAGGCGACCTTCACCCCTGGCGGACCTGAAATCCCCTCAACCGCTGGTGCTTTTGGCGGCGGCGACGTCCGTCAGGTAGCGGTGCAGGGATGACTTGGGTATCCCGGTCTTCTCGGCGATCTTGCCCAGGCTCGTGCCGCCGGCCTTCAGGAGCCGGGCATATTCGATCTTGTCGGCGGGGTGAGCGACCGGCCGCCCGACGTGGCGGCCGGCGGCCTCGGCGACGGCCCGGGCGTGGGCGGCGCGTTCGGTGGTGAAGGTGCGTTCCATCTCGGCGAACAAGGCCAGCAGCAGGAACGCGATCCGGCCCATCCCCTCGTCGGCGGTGTTGATCGGCATCGGGTCGGCCAGGGAGCGGACGCCGATGCCCTTCGCGCTGAGGTCGTGCACGAGGTTGAGGACCTCACGCAGGTTGCGGCCGAGACGATCGAGGGTGTGCACGACGATCGTGTCACCGCGGCGGGCGTAGGCCAGCAGCGCGTTCAGCCCCTCGCGCTGGATCGTGGCTCCGGTCTTCTTGTCGGCGAAGATCCGGTCGTTGCCGATGCCGGCAACGGCCAGGGCATCCGAAGTCATCGCCGTACGGGGGTTCCGGAACGCTAGTAGTGGGACGACTTGTGGAACGATTTCGGGGTCGCCCGATTGCGAAGCAAGATCATCTGCCGGTCGTTCCACTTCTAAGGAAGTGGAACGACAGGATTAGACTTTTCCCGGACTCACGCCCTCACCTTTATCGCCTTCGGGTTCGAACCCGTTGCTGGTGGACACGGCTTCCCAAGAAGGTGCGATGTTCCCGTCCGCCTCCCACCCATTCCGCAGGAGTTCGTAACTTTCCTCGGTACGGTCCACCACACGTAATGTTCTGGCCGCTTCCCGGAGGGCAGAGGTGTTGGCAATGCCTCGGAGCCAGGTGAGCGCTTCCTCGGTGCGGCCCGACTTTCGCAATATCTGGGCAGCCTGCTCTAGAGCAACAGAGTCACCAGTGTCGGCGGCTCGCTGGTACCAGGTGAGTGCGTCCTCGGTGTGGCCCGATACCTTCAGGGTGTCGGCTATATTCCGGAAAGCATCCGCGTTGCCTGCATCGGCGGCTCGCTGGTACCAGGTGAGTGCTTCCTTGGTGCGGCGCACCGCATGGGATGTCTCGGCACGGCCTTCTGACCGCAGCTTCCCTCCTGCTTCCACGAGGGCGGCTGTGTCGCCCGCGTCGGCGGCTCGCTGGTACCAGGTGAGTGCTTCCTTGGTGTGGTCCTCCGACCATAGTGTCCTAGCCGCCTCGCGGAGTGCCGAGATGTCGCCAGCGTCGCTAGCGCGCTGGTACCAGGTGAGTGCTTCGTCGATGCGGTCCGACTTCTGCAGTATCCGGGCTGCTTGCCAGAATGCGGCCGTATCACCGGCGTTGGCACGATCTTGTAGCCAGGTAAGTGCTTCCTCGATCCGGCCCGACACCCGCAGCAGTTCCCCTGCCTCCCAGAGCGCGGCAGTGTCGCCGGCGTTGGCACGATCTTGTAGCCAGGTGAGTAGTACTTCCTCGGTACAGCCCGACTCCCGCAATATCTGGGCGGCCGACTCGAGAGCAACAGAGTCACCAGTGTCGGCGGCGCGCAGGTACCAGGTGAGTGCATCGTCGGTGCGGCCCGACTCCTTCAGGATGTTGGCTACCCACCGGAAAGCATCCGGGTCGCCTGCGTCGCCTGCGTCGCCGGCGCGCTGGAGCCAGGAGAATGCTTCCTCGGTGCGGCACACCGCCTTGGGCATGGGCAACCAACAGGGTCCCGGGGCGCAAGCCGACCAGGTGCCGGTCCTCCCTCCACATGAGCGGCCCACTGCCCACAGGCGCACCCCCGCCTCCCGGAGGATGGCGGCGGAAGTGTCGCCAGCGTCGCTGGCACGTTCGTACCAGATGAGTGCTTCATCGATACGGTGCTCCTCCCAAAGGATCCGGGCCGTCTCCAGGAGGGCAGGTAGGTCACCTGCGTCGACGCGGTCCTGAAGCCAGGTGAGGGCTTCATCGACGCGCCCTGCTTCGCGCAGCATCCGGACCGCAGCCTGGAGGGCGGAGGCATTTCCGGCACCGACAGCCCGTTGGTACCAGGTGATGGCTTCGTCGACGCGCCCCGCTTCGCGCAGCATCCGGGCTGCGTGTTTATAGGCTTCGGCGTTGCCTTTTTGGTGTGTGGTGCTGGTGTAGAGATGGAAGGCGAGGCGAAGCAGGCCTCGTGCTTCGGCCGACGATCCCAAGGCCGTGCGGTCACCGGTCGCGCAATTCTCGACAGCGACCCAGAACCCTCCGGGTATCCGGGTGGTGGAGCGGTGGATGCGCCCGTGTTGCTCGAGGTAGTCCGCCAGCCGGTAATGCGGTTGGGCGGGGTCCGGGTCGCCGGGGCGTGGACGGATCCGGGTCAGGGGCCCGCGGGCACCCCGGCAGGGCTCGGAGACATAGGCGAGGGCCTGTTCCAGCCAGTCCTCTCTCAGCCCGTCCCATTGCAGGTCGGTGAGGTACGCGGGGGCGGCGGCCTGCAGGAAAGCCAGCGGCAGCCCCAGGCTGTGGCCGAGACGGCGGGCGTCCATCGCCGCCTCGATCATCGCTTTCGCCGCCAGCGAAGCCATCTCATAGCGTTCGATCAGGGCGGGACCACCAGCGAGATACTGGGTGATGTGGCCCTGCTCAGCATGCTCTAGAGCCTGGACCAGGCGCGGGTCATCAGCTGATCGGTTCCTTACCGCGGTCAACTCCTGCTGATCGAAGGTGGCCGCAACGGGGATGCGGGTGCCGTGCTCGAGGAGGTCGCGGGCCTGAGCATGGACCTCGTCGGCCTCGGTCGGTGGGTCAGACCTGTGCGTCAGCTCGTCCCAGTACTGCGGCCACAGGGTGGCCAGCACCAGCACCGGGCCCCGGCCCGAAGTACGCAGCAAGTCACGTAGTTCAGCCGCGACCTTCTCCCCGATGCGGTCCCTGGTCGGTAGGAGGTAGTGCTGGGCTTCGTTCAACCACACCACGGTGGCCGGCCCGACGCCGGACAGTTCCTCCAGGAACGCCTCAGGCCGGTCCGGGCGCAGCGGATGCCAGACCCGCCACCCTCCCGGCAATTGGTGGAGGGCTTCCCAGCACGCGCGGGTCTTTCCCGTCGACGAACCACCGACCAGAGTGACCAGCTCACTAGCCCCGGCCGAGACGCGCGGGACTGCCTCGCCCAGAAGTCGATCGTGAACGCGTTCCACATACGCAGGAAGGATCGGCAGGCTTGGCGACGCTACATCTGAGGCGTCAATGGCCCGGTGTACCTCGAACCCGAAGGGGTCGTTCAGTTCGCTGATGAGCTGACCGACCGGAGCGAACTGGTGCGCTTTGACCCACAGCCCGTGGACGAGATCGGGGACATCCCGAACATGCCCCTCCCTGGCCAGGACGGTCGCGATCGAGACGACGTCTCCCTCCTTGCCCGCGAATCCGTCAGTACGCATGATTTTCTGCACGGTGTCGCGTGTCGGCAGGCCCGGCAACGAACGATCCTTGTCGATTAGCCACACAATCCGGTCGTAACTCGGGTGCCCGGCATCGAGATACAACCGGTGCAACTGCAGCTTTAGTTGCCCCAGCGGGCCCGTTGTCACCTCTGGAGGCCCCAAGGGCCGCGACGACTGCCGCGGCGGTGGCTCGTCCGGGTCCTCGTTCGCAGGCTTGTCGACTTTCATCGACCTATCGTCGTTGATCCCACTTGCTCTGTGTGCTGAACAGGACAAACGCGGGTACCCATGCGCGCAGGTCGTCTCGTCTCGTCGATGACCATTTTTGAGCCTTCAAGGTGGAAAACAGCTGGCCAGCGCAGGCCAAACGCCCACTTCCTTGGAGGATCCGATGACCCCCGCCGAGTCCCGCCCGCAATCGACACCCCCCGAGCCGAACTCCCACTGGTTCCTCGTCCGTGCCGCCGTCACCGGCGCCGTCTCCGGCGCGACCCGCGCCCTTATCGACTGGCTCCTGCAGCACCACTAAGACCTGTGCAGAGGAGTACGAACATCCGTGCACGCGAACTCGGACATCGACAACACCAAAACGGCTGTGCCTGCCGGGACCGTCGAAAACTAGTGTCGAAAATCAATGTCGGATAACCCTAGTATCGACTATTCTCGACACATGCTGATTGGGTACGCGCGGGTGTCGACTCCGGACCAGGTCCTGGACCACCAGATCGACGCGCTGATGCGCGCCGGCGTGGCCCGCGAGAACATCCACACCGACATCGCCTCCGGCGCCAAGGCCTCCCGCCCGAACCTCGACCTGGTCCTGCAGCTCGTGCGCGCCGGCGACACTCTGGTCATCACCCGCCTGGACCGGCTCGGGCGTTCGGTGCTGCACCTGGTGACGCTCGGCGCGCAGCTGCGCGAGCGGGACGTCGGGTTGAAGGTCACCGAGCAGGGCATCGACACCGCCACCGCCGAAGGCCGGGCGATGTTCGGGATGCTCAGTGTGCTGGCCGAGCTGCAGCGCGAGCTGATCGTGGCCAACACCCGCGACGGCCTGTCCGCGGCCCGGGCTCGAGGCCGCCTCGGCGGCCGTCGCCCGGCCCTGAGCCAGGACCAGGCGGCCCTGGCCCAGCGCTTGTACGACGCCGGGGAGCACACCGTCCAGCAGATCGCCGACATCGTCCGCGTGCCCCGCTCCACCGTCTACGGCCACCTGACACCTACCAGCCGTGCCGGTGCCGCCCTCGATGCCGGGCCCGAGCCGGATCCAGGCGCCCCGGCCGTGGCCACCGGCACGCCAGGGGAACCGCGGCCGGCAGAACCCGAGGCCGTGCCGGCACCGGCACCGGGCCGGGTGGTGGACCTGACCGTGGAGCTTGGCGCTACCGCCGGCGGCCGGACCTGGCACCTGGCCGAAACCGAGACTGGGTCAGGTCTCTGGTTGCTGCACCGCGACAGCGTGCACGTTGCCAGCGTCCAGCGGTCCGCGACCCGCACCGGGCGCCGCGGGTGGCGTGCCCGCCTCGGCAACGGGGTCGAGCTGCGCGCTCACGGTGACCTGGCTGTCGGCGGCAGCACGCTGTGGCGCTCTCGCGATCTCGCCGCCGCAGGCCTTGCCCTCCACCTGAAACCCACCAGCCGCGCCGGTGCCGACCCTTCGGACCGGGACAGCAGCTATTCCGGATGAAGACCCAGCTCTGCCTACCCCGCCGCCCATACCTGCCCATACACAGGTGTGGGCAGGTATGGGCGGCTCACCAGTACAAGTGAAGAGGAGACCGACGACGTGAGCGCCTCAGGACGAACCGCACCACCGCTGCACGACGACCGCCTGCAGGCGGCGCTGCCGGCGCTGCGCGCCATGGACGAGCGGATGGGCCAGGCCCTTCTGCCCTCGGTCACGGTGGAGACGCCCACCGCTCTGGCACACAGCCTCTGGCAGATCGCCAAGGCCCTGCACTTCGCGCTGGACGCCCTCGACGCCAACTCGGCCGAGAGTCAGGCACCGATCCTGACCGGTGCTGGCGATGCGCTCGACCAGGCGGCCGGTGACCTGCGGCAGGCCCGCGCCGATCTGCGGCACCTGCAGGACCTGGCGGCCGAGGAACACGAGCAGCAGATGGCCAGCGTCGACATCGCATCCGAGGCGATCGCCAACAGCGGCGACGTCCAGGTGTCCCTACCCAACGGCCGGCCAGCCCGGATTCAGATCGGCATCGACGCCAGCACCGGGCGGGCCTCCTGGTCGAGCCCGGATGTCGAGCTGCCCCCGATCGGCGGCCGCCGGCAACTGGACCTGACCGCCGGCCTGCGGACGCTGGCCGAAACCATCACCGGAGCTCTCCCGGCGTCCGCGTTCGATCAGTAGGCCGGCGGTGTGGGGGAGTAGGACGCGTCAATGAATGCCCGGGTGAGCGTGTCAGCACCGGCTACAAAGACCCGGCGGCCCGCAGTTGCAGGTCGTCCCCATCTCGTTCGCGCAGGCGTGCGCGTTCGTGGACGAGATCCACCGCCACCACGCCCGCCCGCAGGGCCACAAGTTCTCCATCGGCCTGCTCGATGCAGATGGAACCCGGGTCGGCGTCGCGATCGTCGGCCGGCCCGTGGCCCGGCACCTGGACGACGGCCGGACTCTGGAGGTCACCCGGCTGGCCACCGACGGCAGCGCGAACGCCTGCTCGGCGCTGTACGGCGCGACCTGGCGCACCACGCGCAACCTGGGCTACCGCCGCCTGATCACCTACACCCAGGCCGGCGAGTCCGGGGCCAGTCTGCGGGCTGCCGGATTCCTGAACATTGCCACCCGCGCAGCTCGGCGAGGATGGGACGTTCCGTCCCGGCCGCGCCACCGTGCTGAAGTCGAAACCGTTCCTCAGCTATGGGAAATCAGCACGGACGACGCACCAGCGCTGACCTCATGGCGTGACGAAACTCGTGACGAAACACCGCCCCGCGATGTCACCACCACTGTTACCACGTGCAGCGTCTGCCGCGAACCGACCACCCCAGCCCGGACGGGACGTCCCCGCCGCTACTGCTCCCAGGCCTGTCGCCAGGCGGCTTACCGCAACCGGAGGCGTTCCGACTGAGAACGTGGTCAGTCGGGGTGGGCAGCGGACCCGAGGTGACTACCGTGTGGTGTGTCCGAAATGGTGATCGATGTCCGGTGCCTGGTCTGCCCTGGCCTGATCGATCGTGTTCCCCGGGCGGAAGCGTGGCCGGCGGCGGCGGAGCACTACCGCCAGCACCATCCGGGTGTCGCCCTGGTCGAGGGGCAGCACTGGGAGATCCGGCCGGCTCCGCTGGTGTGCGACACCTGTCTGGCGGTGGTCGAGCTGCCCTGGTGGGAGCACGTCTCGACCCCGCACACCCACGTCGGCAAGGAACGGGACGAGGACGGCATCTGGCTGTTGTGCGACACCTGTCACGGGCTGTGGAGGAGAGGCGACCTGGTCGGCTGGGTCCGGCACGCTTGGAGCGTCACGGTGGAGCGGGCGCCCTGGCTGCTGAAGGACACCCCGACCATCCAGGCCAAGTCCCGCCGGCACCTCGCGGACATGCTCCGGTCGCTGCAGGAGCGCCTGGACGGCGGCCAACGCATCACCGTTCGCCCGCCCGACTGACGGCCGAAAAGGGCCGGCCGATCGGGGGGCCTGGTCAGTCCAGGCGTGCGGGCTTGGGGAGCTCGTCGTCCTCGACCAGGGCCTGCAGGGCCAGGAGGAGAGACCGGGCCGGCACGTCGATCGCGCCCTCGGATCGCTCAGTACGCCAGGGAGCATCCGTCGCCGCGTCCGGTGCCTTGTCGTAGGGCACGATCCGCAGCGACACGATGCCCTCGATGACGAGCACCTCGAGCATCCGCTCCGGTGGTGCCGTGATCTCGTTCTCGTCCTGGGTGACGCCGTCGATGTAGACGAACCCGATGTGACCCATGCCCGTGGTCTCCGTCCTGCCGAGTGTCCGTTTCGTACAGTAATGGAACGGCCACCGGTGAAGGCGTTGACGCGAAGGAGAGCCGATCATGACCGAGGCGGAGCACATCGCGGAGGCTGAGCGCTGGCTGGCCCTGCGGACGGATTCGCAGGTAGCGCGTGACTTCGCCACGGAGCAGCAGTGCGTCGAGATCGCCCAGGTCCACGCCACGTTGGCTCTGGCGATCGCGACGACCAGGGCGACGACCTGACCCGGGAGCAACCCAACCAGGCGTGCGGGCCGGCGAACCAGAGAGGAACGCCGGCCTTTCGCCGAGAGGCGTCTGCCGGAGCGGTACTTCGTCGAAAGGGGGGCGGTAGCAGCGACGCTGCTACCGCCCCCCTTTTTTCCTGGTCATCTCTTGGTAGGCGCGGTCCGGACGGAGCCTTGCCTGACCAACGCGCAGCCTGTACCCGAGGGTTGGGTGATTAGCCTCGCAGGAGAGCGATCAGCAGGCTGGACAGGGCGCTGAGCAGCAGCGCGACGGCGGTGATGATCGCCGCCCAGTCCCGCAGCCGCCTCGATGGGCCCCGGTGAGCCCGCGGTGATGGACGGCCACTCGATATACTCATGAATGTCTCCCTCGTTTCTTCCTTTGCCGAAGTGACGCGTCGAGATAACCGGATGGCATCGGGGGTACCTCCCCGGTGCCATCCACTTGTTTGCCTCTTCTGACGATTTCCGTCCCGCGATGAATACCACCCGAGGATCACCCGGTGAGACTTTCTCGCGTGCACGTGCAGGAGGCGCACATCGGGTGACGTTAGTCCATGCAATCGTGCCGGGACAAACCCGAACTTAGGTCCCTTCAGACCCATACCGGCGATCCCCCTTTAGCGGCCCTCACCTGCGCCGATGCCCGGATCTCCGCTCTAGGTTCCGTTATGTATTTCCAGCCGGTAAATCCAGTCACAGCGGCGGGATCCACCTGTGGCGGTGAAGTGGAATTAGATTCAGTTTTAACGGGGTTATCGATCCCGGAAACGGAGAGCAGCGAGGCGAAGGGACGCTCGGCGTTGTCGTGCCGACCGGGGTTCCCGCTGAGTTTGGGAATGGGGGGACCGGGACTCGGGGCGGTGAATGCGCCGCTCAGCGTCCGAGGACTCCAGCAGCAGTCGGGGACAGCGCCGGCAGCGGTGGCACCTGCGTGGTGCCGGCG
>Ga0307515_10007076_pt1 | contig 22286 bp, 16 predicted proteins | sample 17_EM_MG_FD_194513 | JGI IMG/M metagenome (GOLD analysis project Ga0307515, IMG submission 194513) | Populus trichocarpa ectomycorrhiza microbial communities from riparian zone in the Pacific Northwest, United States - 17_EM | ecosystem: Host-associated > Plants > Roots > Unclassified | place...
GCATGAACATCGATCTACGTGCCTTCGAGGACACCCTCGAGGCCATCATGGAGGTGACACCGTGAAGCCCAAGTCAGCGATCGTGATCGTGTTCCTCGCCGCCGTCGCGGTGATCCTGTACTTCGCGATCGGCCGCCGGGGCGACGCCGGCCGTCCGTCGCCCGCCGGCGGCGCGACCGCGGACCCGCGCACGCCCGCGGCCGGCGATCCGCCGGGCCCCAGCGTCGAGATCGCGTTCGAATACTCGACCGAGAAGAAGGACTGGCTCGAGGCCGCGGTCGCCGAGTTCCAGAAGGCCAACCCGCGGATCCGGGTGAAGCTCGTCGGCAAGGGCTCGCTCGAGTCCGCCGCCGCGATCCTCGACGGCACCGACCGCCCGGTGCTGTGGAGCCCGGCCGACTCGCTGGTCGCCAACCTGCTCGCCGCGGACTGGCAGATCAAGAACCAGGCGGCGCTGTTCCCGACCACCGGCGACGCCGCGCCCCAGCCGCTGGTGCTCAGCCCGCTGGTGTTCGTGGTGTGGGAGGAGCGCGCCAAGATCCTGGCCGATCCAGCCGCCGCCGGCTCCGGCGCGGCGGGGTCGCTGTCGTGGAAGACGATCCGCAAGGCGATCGCGTCGCCCAAGGGCTGGGCGGGGATCGGCGGCAAGCCGGGCTGGGGGTTCGTCACGCTCGGCCACACCGATCCGAACCGGTCCAACTCCGGCATGCAGGCGATCGCGCTCATGGCCTACGAGCACTTCCACGTTACGTCCGGGCTCACCGTCGACCAGATGCTCGACCCCAAGTTCCAGGACTTCGTCAAGGACATCGAGCGCGGGGTCCAGCGCTTCGAGAGCTCGACCGGCACGTTCATGACCGACATGATCCGGTTCGGGCCGTCGAAGTACGACATCGCCGTGGTCTACGAGAGCCTGGCGGTGTCGCAGCTCGACAACGCCCAGGGCCGGTGGGGCAGCCTGCACATCTACTATCCGCCGGTCACGATCTGGAGCGATCACCCGGTCGCGCTGCTCGCCGCGCCGTGGGTCACCGCCGAGCAGGCCCGGGCGGGCGCGGCGCTGATCGCGTACCTGCGCAGCCCGGCGGTCCAGGCGACCGCGCTGCGCCACGGGTTTCGCCCCGCCGACCCGTCGGTGCCGATGAAGACCAGCGACGGCGCCAACCCGTTCGCGAAGAGCGCGCAGTACGGGCTGTCGCTCGAGCTGCCGCCGGCCGCGCAGCCGCCGGACGGCACGGTGATCCGCAACATGCTCATGATGTGGTCGCGCGTCGTCAAGCCCAGGTGACGCGCGCCCGGCTCACCGGGTGGCGTACTGGCGCTGGTGGTTGGTCACGCCGAGGAACCGGAAGTTGCCGTCGAACTCGGGGCCGGTGCGCCGCGCCAGCGGTGCGGTCGGCGGCAGCGCCATGATCTGCTCGTACTCGGCGATCGAGATCCGCTCGCGCGCCGCGAGCACCTCGTCCAGGCCGGCCGCCGCGATCTGCTCGGCCGCGCGCGGGGCGACCACCCCGGAGAAGAACTCGCTGGTGCAGCCGCTGCCGTACGAGAACAGGCCGATCCGCTGACCGGTCAGGCTCGAGGCCTGGGCGTGGAGCAGGCCGGCGAGCCCGAGGTACAACGAGCCGGTGTAGATGTTGCCGATCCGCGCGCACAGCCCGAGCGACGGCTCGACCTGCAGGCGGAACGCCGCGGCGCTGCGCGCGTCCTCGGCCTCGGCGTCCCACGGCGCGCCGGCGTCCTCGAGATCGCAGCGCCGGACGTGGAGGTGGGCCTTGCGCGCCATCTTGCAGAACGGCACGTGGTAGCAGATCCGCGCCAGGTGCTCGCTGACCATCCCGTCGCGACGGATCACGTCGCGCTCGATCGCGCGGCCGCGCCAGCCCCGGTACGCGGTGGCGACCGCGTCGAGGTAGCACTGCACGCTGTAGTGGCCGTCGACCTCGGCCTCGCGCCGCCCGAGCGGCCGCCAGAAGTCGTGGACGTGGGTCGACGCGGCGCCCGAGATCCCGACGTCGAGCTCGATGAGCCCCGGGTTGGTCGCGATCACCATCGCGACCGCGCCGGCGCCCTGGGTCGGCTCGCCCGGCGTGCCCACGCCGTAGCGCGCGATGTCCGAGCACACCACCAGCGCCGCGCGGCCATCGGCCGCCCCCGACGCGATCCACTCGACGGCGGCCATCAGCCCGGCGGTCCCGCCGTAGCACGCGTGCTGGCAGTCGTAGACCCGCATCGCCGACGGCAGGTCGAGCAGGCCGTGGACGAACGACGCGACCGGCTTGCTGTGGTCGACGCCGGTCTCGGTGCCGACCACGAGCATGCCGAGCTGCTGGCGCGAGATCTCGCTCGCGGCGAGCGCGCGGCGGGCGGCCAGCGCGGCCAGCGCGACGGTGTCCTCGCCGGGCTCGGCGACCGCCATCTCGCGCGCGCCCAGGCCCAGCAGGTACTTGTCCGGCGCGACGCCGCGGGCGCGGGCCAGCTCTTCCATGTCGACGTAGCGCCGCGGGACGGCGAGGCCCAGGGCGTGGATTCCGATGCGAGGCTTCATGACTGCTCCTTCCGCGAGTGCGGATTCGTGGATCACTGGGAGTCGGGGCACAGCACCAGGCGGCCCGCGACTTCGCGGTTCTCGAGCCGGGTGTGCGCGCGGGCGGCGTCGCCGAGCGGCAGCACCTCGGTGACGAACGGCGACAGCTTGCCGGCGCTGGTCAGCCGGAGCGCGGTCTCGAGCTCGCCGAGCGTGGTGGCGTACGCGCCGAGGATCTCGAGCTCCTTGACGATCACCAGGCCCGGATTGAGCGAGATCGTCCCACTCTCGAGGTTGCCGACGATCACCACCCGGCCGCCGGGCGCCATCGCCTTGACGGTCTGGGAGAACGTCGCCGAGCCGACGATCTCGATCGCGACCTGGGCGCCCTCGCCGCCGGTCAGCGCGCGCACCGCGCCGGCGAACTCCAGGTCGGGCGCGACCACGACCTCGTCGGCGCCGGCGTTGTACAGCGCCCCGACCTTGGCCGGGGTCGAGGTCACCGCGATCACCCGGGCGCCGTCGAGCCGCGCGAGCTGCACTGCCTGCAGCCCGACGCCGCCGCTGGCCCCGGTGACCAGCACGGTCTCTCCCGGCCGGACCCGGCCGCGGGTCCGCACCACGTGGACCGCGGTGCCGGCGGTGCAGCACACCGTCGCGGCCACCGTCCACGCCATGCCATCGGGGACCCGGCCGATGCCGCCGGTCGGCGCGACCATGAGCCCGGCGTAGCCGCCCTGCAGCTCCTCGCCGAAGAACCGGTTGTCGCGCTTGCACAGGCTGGTGCGGCCGCTGGCGCACGCCGGGCACGCGCCGCACGACATCCGCTGCAGGGTCGCCGCGCGGTCGCCGACCGCCCAGCCGCGGACGCCGGCGCCGACCTCGATGACCTCGCCGGCCACCTCGTGGCCGAGGATCGCCGGGACGCTGGTGCGCGGCAGGCTGCCGCGCCGGTTGATCACGTCGTGGTAGCACACGCCGCACGCGCGGACGCGCAGCAGCACCTCGCCCGGGCCGGGGATGGGATCGGCGACCGACCGCAGCGTGAGGTGATCGACGCTGCCGAACTGATCGAGCACGACTGCTTGCATGGCTCAGGTCTCCTGGGGCGTGGCGCCGACCAGCTCGCGGCGGAAGCCAGCGGGGTCGAGCGCGTCGAGGGTGTCGATCACCGGATCCGGTGGATCGGAGAGCGTGTGGAGCGCCGCGGCGTGGCCGTAGCCGAACCCGGTGCGGGCGCGGACCTGATCGAGCGTCGCGCCCGGCGCGATCGCCTCGAGCGCGGCGCCCGGCGCGCCGAGCGTGAACGTGCCCAGATCGGTGAGCAGCCGGGTCCGCCGCGTCTCGTCGGACGTGCTGCTCACGGCGACGCGCACGACCAGGCAGCGCTTGCTCTGGCGCGGCACGACCAGCACCGGGCGCTTGCACCACCGGCGCAGCGAGCACGCGCCGACCACGCCGGGGAACTTCACCCCCGGCCGGTCGAGCGAGCCGGAGGCCGACAGGTTGGTGCGGCCGTCGCCGTCGACCTCGACCGCGCCGAAGAACACGTTGTCGATCCGGCCGCGCCGCGCGTGATCGAACAGGTCGGGGATCGTGATCTCGCCCGAGCGGCCGGCGAGGTACGCGAGGTCCTCGCTCGAGCCCAGCAGGCGCGACACCCCGGGGTTGAGCGACCCGACGCACGCCAGGTAGGTCAGCCGCGGCGCGTGGGTCGCGCGGGCCAGCGCGATCGCGAGCACCGCGAGCGGCGACGCGACGCCGGTCGCGACCACCGCACCGTCGGTGATCTCGCACGCCATCCGCCATACCAGGCGATCCGCCACGCTCGGCGCGCGCGCGATGGCGGTCGGCAACGGGCGGCTGTCGGCGGTCGATGCGATCATGCGGCACCTCGGGTCGGTTCGGGCCAGCGCGGCAGCGTGGGCCGCCGCGCCAGCTGATCGGTGATCCACGCCGCGCCCTGCCCGGCCTCGGCGCGCGCCAGGTAGTCGAGCAGCGCGGCCTCGTCGTGGGGGTAGTGGCCGACGCAGCCGGTCGGCCAGGCGCCGCCCGGGACCTCGCACACCCGCTCGACCTGGAACGCCGGCACGGTCACGCGCGGCAGCGCGCGGACCCGGACCTCGGCGGTGGCGATCACGCGGTGCGCGGCGTCGATCACCAGCTGGTCGGTGGTCGGATCCTCGAGGTACAGGTTGCCCGCGTCGTCGGCGGCGTGGGCGTGGATCAACGCGACGTCGGGGTGGAACGCGCGCTCGACCGGCACGCGCGCGCCGGTGAACGGATCGACCGCGTAGGCCGGCGGCTCGAGCGTCGCCAGCTCGGACACGTCGGAGTCGGGCGCGGGGATGAACGGCAGGCCCATCCCCGCGGCGCGCAGCCGCTGCACCACGCGGTAGCCGTCGTGCTCGGCCCACGCGATCCGGCCGGTCTCGATCGCGCGCTTGAGCGCCGGCATCGGCCGCACGCGGTTGGCCAGCGTCAGCGCGTTGAACAGGAGCTCGATCCGCGCCGCGGCACCGGCGGCGACCAGCAGCTCGGCGGGCAGCGGGTTGGGCAGCGACAGCATCCGCAGATCGCGGCGGCCGGCGCGGATCAGCCCGAACACCAGCGCCATCGGCGCCCGCCCCAGCATGAAGCCGCCGGGGGCGAGCCAGCTGCCGTCGGGGATGGTCTCCACCGCCTCGTCGACGCTGCACCAGATCGGTAAGCTCTTGCTTTGATTGGTCGCGTCGCGCATTTCTTACCTACTGGTCGGTAGGTACCTGGTCTAACGCTCCGAGTCAAGCGGGCCGCCGATATTTTCGGAGGGCCTCGGTGCGTCGCGATCGGAGCTGCTGGCGCGCGTCGCGATCCTCCGCCCGGGTCGGCGCCCCCAGCGCCTGCGATCGGGCGGCCCGCAATCAGCGGCCGCGCCGGGGTCCGGGCCGCGCGAGTCGCGCTAGTAGAAGCACCGCACGTGCTGGGTGAACCCGTTGTCGAAGAACGTCCCCCAGACGTGGTTCATCCAGGTCGAGCGCTCGAGGGTGATGTCGCACACGTAGAACACCTCGATGTGCGGGTTGTGGGTCAGCGAGTTGCAGAACCCCACGGTGTCGGAGAACGGCGAGTTCTCCGAGCTCCACACCGGGCCGCAGGTGATGCCGTTGGGGAAGTACCGGCCCTCCGCCTTGAGGTTGTCGCACTCGGTGTACGTCTCCGTCGTGGTGACGTCGTTGCACGTGACGGTCTGGCCATCGATGACCTGGCTGAGCGCGAAGTGGAAGCGATCTTCGACGTCGATCGAGATCCCGGCGTCGCCCTGGGCCAGCGGCACCACCTCACCGCCGGTCTGGAACCGCACGACCACCGGCGTGAGGGTATCGGCGGTGACGGTGAACGGCAGCGGATCGGGCGAGATCAGGGTCGCCACGACGGTCTGGGGCGAGCCGGCGGCGCGGAGCCGCTCGAGCCGCCAGCCCGGGGTGACGCGCAGGGTGTAGCCGCCGACGTCGAGGTGCTGGGTGATCAGCCGTCGGTCCGGATCATCCTCGGTGTGAAACACGAACGAGCCGTCGGCGCCGGTGATCGTGAGCTCCGCGTCGCGGAGGCGGTAGGTGATCCCCGACGCGGAGGTGCCGGTGAGCGACAGGTCGATCTGTCCGGTGTGGTCGGGGGCGGCGCAAGCGGTGAGACTGAGAGCGGCAGTAGCAGTGATGAGCAGGCAATCGAGACGACGCATACATTCTCCTGGTGACGGTCAGTGTGGAAGTGGCGCAAACACGCCGGACGCACGGTGTGGACCGCGCGACCGGCAACGCAGCGGCGCACCATCGCAGGTCGCTTCCCCTCAACGTCCATGAGTGCCCGTCGATCTGCGCTTTGCCGCGTGTTTCCGCTCGGGCGACGCGAGCGCAGCGCGCGCGTGGCGAGCCGGCCGCGAACCGCCGCCGGTTGCGGCTCGCGGCCGCGATGGATCGGCTCGCGGCACCTGGTCTATGCTGCGCGGGTGCGGCCCGGCTCGACGCCAGAAGAGGAGGAACAGCAGATCGACGGGCAGATCGACGGGCAGATCGACGGGCCCGTGTCGACGGTGGCCGTGTCGAGCGCGCCGGCCGGCGTGCGGCTCTACGTCACCGGCGCGCACGCGGTCACGAGCCATGCGCTGCCGACGACCGGCGCGCTGACCCTCGGCCGCGGCGCCGACTGCGACATCGCGATTGACGACACTTCGGTGTCGCGGCTTCATGCGGTACTGCACATCGGTGCGGTGCTCGAGATCGAGGACCGCGGCAGCCACAACGGGACGCGGATCGGCGAGCGCCGGCTCACGGACGGCCAGCGCCGCGCGGTGCTGCCGGGCGAGATCGTCCACCTCGGCACAGCGACGCTCGTGGTCTACGACCCGACGCCGCCACGCGCGCGCCAGCTGTGGCCGCACGGCTACTTCGAGCTCCTGGTCGCCCAGGAGTGCGCGCGCGGCGCCGCGACCAGCCGGCCGTTCGCGGTGGCCCGCGTCCAGTCCAGCGAGCTCGCCGGCGCCGAGCTCACCGTCGACGCGATCGCCGGCGCGCTGCGCGACATCGACGTGCTCGGCAGCTACGGCCCCGACGACCACGAGGTGCTGCTGGTCGAGGTCGATCCGGCGCAGGCCCGCGAGCTCGCCGACCGGATCGCCGGGGCGCTGCGCGCGCGCGGCGCCGCCGCCCGCATCGGCCTGGCGTGCTTTCCGCTCGACGGCGCCGACCCGGCGAGCCTGATGGCGCGCGCGAGCGCGGCGCTGCACGGCGAGACCGGCGGCGAGACCGGAAAGCAGCGCCCACCGCGGCCCTCGGTCCCCGCGATCGAGCAGGTCCGCTCGGTGATGCAGCGGGTGGCGAACACGACGATCGGCGTCTTGATCCTCGGCGAGACCGGCGCCGGCAAGGAGGTCATGGCGCGGGCGCTGCACGCCAGCTCGCAGCGCGCCGACAAGCCGTTCGTGCCGATCCACTGCGCGGCGCTGTCCGCGGCGCTGTTCGAGAGCGAGCTGTTCGGCCACGAGAAGGGCGCGTTCACCAGCGCGCTGGTCGCCAAGCCCGGCCTGCTCGAGACCGCCGACGGCGGGACGGTGTTCTTCGACGAGATCGGCGAGCTGCCCGAGGCGATCCAGGTCAAGCTGCTGCGCGTGCTCGAGGATCGCGTCGTGCTCCGGGTCGGCGGCACCCGCCCGATCAAGCTCGACGTCCGGTTCGTCGCGGCGACCCACCGCGATCTCGAGGCCGAGGTCGCGCGCGGCGCGTTTCGCGCCGACCTGTACTTCCGGCTGACCGGGGTCACGCTCGTGGTGCCGCCGCTGCGCGATCGCGCCGCGGAGATCGAGGACCTGGCGCGCGCGTTCTGCGAGGACACCGCGGCGCGCCTCGGCCGCCCCGCGCCGGCGATCTCTGCCGAGGCGCTCGCGGCGCTCGAGGGCTACTCGTGGCCGGGCAACATCCGCGAGCTGCGCAACATGATCGAGCGCGCCACGGTGCTGTGCGACGGCGAGGTGATCGAGCCCGACGACCTGCCGCTCGACAAGATCGCGGCGACACTGCCGCCGCCGGCGCGCCGCGGGTCGCCTGCCCAGGCGCTGCCCGCGCGGCCGGCGCGGATCGACGACGAGGCCGAGAAGGCGCGGATCGTCGCGGCGCTCGCCCGGTGCGACGGCAACCAGACCCGCGCCGCCACCCTGCTCGGCTACTCGCTGCGCAAGCTGGTCTATCTGATGACGCGCTACGAGCTGCCGCGGCCCCGCAAGCGGAGCGCCGCGCCGTGACCGAGGGCAGAGTCGAGGGCGGAGTCGACGGCAGCACCGACAGTCGAGCCGCGCGCCAGGAGGTCGAGACCGTCGACGCGCCGATCGGGTCGCCGGGCACCGTCGGCTCGCCATCGCCGCCACCCGCGCCGACCGCCGAGCCACCGGGACTCGCCCGCGGCGCGGTGCTGGGGCGCTACGTGATCGAGGAGCTGATCGGCGCCGGCGGGATGGGCGTGGTCTACCGCGCCCGCGATCCCGATCTCGGCCGCGCGGTCGCGATCAAGCAGCTCGGGCGGGTGCGCAGCGACTGGCAATGGCGGGCCCGCCTGCTCCGCGAGGCCCAGGCGATGGCCCGGCTCGCGCACCCCAACGTGGTCACGGTCCACGACGTCGGCCTCGCCGAGGACGGGCTGTTCGTGGCGATGGAGTACGTCGAGGGCGTGACCTTGCGGCGCTGGCTCGCCGAGCCGCGCACCCGGCACGAGATCGTCGCGGCGTTCGTCGCGGCCGGCCGCGGGCTGCACGCCGCGCACCTCGCCGGGCTGGTGCATCGCGACTTCAAGCCCGACAACGTGCTGGTGTCGAACGACGGTCGCGTCCGGGTCACCGACTTCGGCCTGGTGCGCTCCGAGGCCGGCGGCGCGATCCCCGAGGCGGTCGCCGCGACTCGACCGGCCGACCGCACCGCCAGCGGCGCGCCGGTCGACCTCACGATCGACGACGAGGTGATGGGGACGCCGGGCTACATGGCGCCGGAGCAGTACGGCGGCGCCCCGGTCGACGCGCGCACCGACCAGTTCAGCTTCACCTGCGCGCTGTACGAGGCGCTCCACGGGCGCCGCGCGTTCTCGGGCGATCCGGCCGCGATCCGGCAGGCGGTGCTCGCCGGGCGCCCGCTCGAGCATCCGCGCGATCTGCCGGTGTGGCTGCGCCGGATCCTCGACCGCGGGCTCGCGACCGACCGCGAGCGACGCCACCCTTCGATGGCCGCGCTGGTCGCCGCGCTCGAGGCCGATCCCGCGGTCGCGCGGCGGCGGCGCGTGGTCGCGATCGCGGCGGCGGCGGTCGCGGTCGCAGGGATCGCCGGCTACGCCGCGGTCGCGGCGCGGCGCGCCGATCGCCAGGTCGCCGCGTGCCGCGAGGCCCCCGACGAGCTCGCCGGCACCTGGGACCCCCAGCGCAAGGCCGCGATCGCCGCCGCGTTCGGGGTCCCCGCCCGCGCCGGACGCGCGAAGACCTGGGCGGTGCTCGAGCGGCTCGTCGATCGCCGCGCCGCGGGGCTGCGGGCGGCGCGCGAGCAGACCTGCCTGGCGTCGGCGCGCGGCGAGCAGTCGCCCGAGCTCGCCGCGAAGCGCAGCGCATGCCTCGACGAGCGGCGCGACGAGCTGGCCGCGCTCGCGGCGCTGATGGGGCGCAGCGATACCGACCCGGCCAACCTGATCGCCGCGGCGCGCCGGCTCCAGGTGCTCGACGGCTGCAGCGACACCGACCGGCTCGCCGCCGAGCCCGCGCCGCCCGGCGATCCGATCGCGCGCGCGACGATCCGCGGCGTGCGCGCCGCCATCGGCGCGGCGCGGGTGATGGCGGCGGCGGGTCAGCTCGGGCTCGCGATGGCGCAGGCGGACCGCGCCGCGGACCAGGCGCGCGCCGCCGGCAACCCGGTGCTGGCGGCCGAGGCCAAGACCGAGCTCGCGGCGGCGATGATCGGCCCCGAGCGGCGATGGTCGGTCGCGTGGCAGGCGATCCGCGAGACCGCCGCCGTCGGCACCGCGCAGGACCACGCCCGCGCGGTCACGACGATCGCGCGCAACTTCGCGGCGGAGGGCAAGTTCGAGGACGCCGAGCGCTGGGCCGGGCTCGCGGTCGGGCTCGCCGAGCGCGCCGGCGAGCCGCACGACCTCGCCTCGGCGCTCACCGTCCAGGGCCACGTCGCCTGGCAGCTCGGCAAGTCGGCCGAGGCCGCCACCGCGCTCGAGCGCTGTGCGAAGACCGCGCGCGATCCCGAGGTCGTGGCGGTCGGAGTCGAGCTGACCTGCCGGCTGATGGCCGCCCAGGTCTCGACCCAGCTCGGCCAGCGCGACCAGGCCGTCGCCGCCGCGACCTCGGTGATCGACCGCGGCATCCAGCGCGGCGCCGAGATCCCGGTGCGCGAGACCTACGAGCTGTGGAGCGCCGTGGCGGTCGTGCTGATCAACGCCCACGAGGAGGTCCGCGCGCTCGAGCTCCTGCAGCGCGCGGTCGACCTGTTCGAGGAGGCGGACGCGCACCGCGATCCCGCGGTCGTGATCGACACGTATGCCCGGCCGCTGCTGGCGATGCAGCGCGGCGTCGCGCTGCTCCAGCTCGGCCGCGCCGGGCCGGCCGCCGACGAGCTGGCCACCGCGCAGGCCGGGCTCGTCGGATCCGAGCTGCTGGTCGTCCAGGCCAAGCTGTACGGCGCCGAGGCCGAGCGCAGGCGCGGCCGCGCGGACCGCTCGCGCACGCTGCTGCACGAGATCGAGGCCTCGCCGGAGCTCACGCCCCGCGATCACGCGTTCCTCGACACCATCCTGGCCAACCTCGAGCTCGACCGCGGCGACTGCGCCGCCGCCGAGACCGCGCTCGCCCGGGTGACCCGCCGCGTGACGCCCGACGAGGCGCCCGACGAGCAGGGCGACCGTCTGTTCGTCCAGGCCCGGCTCGCGGCGGCGCGGGCGCGGCCCGATGCGCCGCAGCAGCTCGCCGCGGCGCGCGCGGCATTCGAGCGCGCCCACAACGCGCCGCGGATCGCCGAGATCGCCGCGCCGCGCGGCGACCGCTGTCGATAACGCAATCGCGCAATCACGCAGTCGCGCAATCGCGCAATCACGCAGTCGCGCAATCGCGCAATCGCGCAACCAGCGACCGGCGGTTCACAGCTGCGCGACGAGGCGGCACCGGCGCCGGGCACGCCGGCCTCGTCGCGTGGCACCGGCGCTGCATCTCGGCGACGTGCATCCATGACCAGGAGGTCCACGTGATCCGAGCTGCCGCCACGATTCCGATGTTCGCGCTGTGTGTTGTCGCCGGCTGCGTCCTGAGGACGCCATCGCTGATCGCGAGGACGCCGCCGCTGCCGTCCGGGCCGCCGTCGGGCCCGCCGTCCGGGCCGCCGCCCGCCGAGGTCGAGGGCGGCCAGGTCATCGAGGCCGGCTGCAGCTTCAACGGCCTGGAGATCAAGGGCGAGCCTGGCTCGCTCCACGACGTGGTCTGCCCCGCGGGTTGCGACAAGACGGTCAACGTGTACGGTACCGATGACTACACGGGCGATACGCCGATCTGCGCCGCCGCGATGCACGCCGGCGCGGTCTCCGATCGAGGCGGCCAGGTGACCGTCATGGTCGAGCCCGGCCGGCCGGCCTACCGCGGGACCAAGCGCAACGGGATCACGAGCCGGGACTGGGGTGCGTACCGGGGCGGCTTCCGGTTTCATGGCGTGGTCAGAGCGCCGGTCGCGCCGGTGGCCGCCGCGGCGCCGGTCGTGATCGAGGCGGGCTGCTCGTTCCGCGCGAACGAGATCCGCGGCGAACCCGGATCGGCGCACCGGGTGTCCTGTCCCGCCGGGTGCGGCGCGGGCGGCGCGATCTGGGGGAGCGATCCGTACACCGCGGACTCGCCGATCTGCCTCGCCGCCGTCCACGCCGGGCTCGCCACCGACCGCGGCGGCGAGGTCACGGTCATCCTCGAGGACGGCCGTCCTGCGTACCGCGGCAGCAAGCGCAACGGCGTTTCGTCCTCCGACCACGGCGAGTATCGGGCGAGCTACCGCTTCCAGCGCTGAGCGGCGCGGCACAAGACAGGCACAAGGCTGTACCGAGCGCCACGATGTGGTGCCTGCGCCACGCCTCGCGCGCGGTAACCCGTGGAGATCACGACCGTGACCTCGGGCACGAGGTCTGCTTGCACCACGATCAAATGCGCGCCCTCCTTGCTCTGGTGCTGCTCGGTGGATGCGTCGGCGGCGGCGGTGCTGGGTCGGGCGGGGGCGTGCGGCCCGGGGTGATGCCGATGCTCTCGGAGCTGCCGGCCGATCCGGCAAAGCGCGACGCCGTGCTCGACTCGTCGAACCAGGTCGCCGGCCCCGAGCGGCGCCAGGGCCTGACCAGCAAGGAACGCGCGGCCGAGACCACCGCGGCCACCGCGGCGGCCATCATCGGCGGCCTGCTGTCGCACACCAAGTCCGTGACGATCGGCGCCGCGAGCCAGTTCGACGAGAACCCGCTGATCGCACCCGACGCGGTGCCGCCCCCGCCGCGGCCGTCGTCGAACGACAAGGCGAACGGCAACGACAAGGCGAACGGCAAGCCAGTTAGCGCGGCGAAGCCGGACACGCCGTGGACCGACGATCCCGGCCCGTCGAACGCGGATCTGATCCCCTGGATCAAGGTCAAGTAGCGCCGGCGCGCGGGCGTCATCCCGAGGCGGTGCGAGGACCGGCAGCGCGCGCTCGCTCGACGGTCGCGGGATCCCCGGCAGCGGCAGCCTGCTCGAGCTGCCCCAGCACGTGGCTGGCGCCGACGATGACGATGGGCCGGAACGCGAGGTTCAGGACCGGCAGCGCGAGCGTCACGGCGGTCGACAGCGCGAAGCCGAACATCAGCGCCGGGTGGTCCTCGACCAGCGCGATCTCCTCGCGCCACGGCAGCGACAGCCGATCGCAGAGCCGCGCGAACCGGCGCACGAGGCGGCCGCCGACCGGGATGCGCTCGGCGGCGTGGTGGAGCCAGCGGACGAACCAGGGCGGCTGGATGCGCAGCGCGGCGGCGTCGAGATCGGCGAGCGTCTCGCCGGGGTGGAGGACGCGCGCGGCGTCGAACGCCTCGACGACGACCCAGTGCAGCGCCCACACGGCGGCGGCGGCCTGGACCAGCAGCCAGCCGACTCCGGGCACGAGCTGGAGCAGGCCGCTGACCGGCGCGAGGGCGAGCGCGACGAGGATCGCCTGCTTGATCGCACGCGACAGGTTGCGGCGCAGGGACTCGATGCACGGCTCGACGCGCGAGAACCCGAACGCATGGCGCGCCTTGACCGCGAGCCGCGCGTAGTGGCTCGCCAGGACGATCGACGGCAGCGGCGCGAGGACGGCGAACGTCGTGTAGAACCGGTGCAAGAAGTCGCCGCGGTGCCCGAGCAGCGCGATGCCGGCGCAGAACGCGGCGAGCAAACCGGCCGGGATCAGCGCGGCCGTGAGCATGTCGCGGTGGGTCGCCAACATCCGGATGCCGAGCAGCGGCTGGGTGAGGCCGTAGACGACGCGATCGAAGTCGCCGGCCGGCGGCGGCCGCGGCGCGACGTGCTCACGGACAGCAGCGAAGCGGCTGGGAGTGGTGGGCATCCTTGAGAGCCAGTGTGACCGACGACCGGGGTCGAGGCGAGCCGGGTCCTAGCCTTCGACCGGCTCGGCAGGCGTGAGCGACCGTGGTTCCGCGGCAAATCCTCGCTCCATCTCCGACCAGTCACAGACGGCCTTCAGGCGCGACAGCACCGCGTAGAGCCCGAAGCGGATGCGGAACAGGAACACCAGACGACCGGGGAGACGCAACCGCGCGACGGCGAGCTTGTCCCGCGTCATCTGCTTGAAGTCGACGACGATCCGGCCATCGATGGGGTGCGCGCCGGACTGCAACATCGGCGCGAAGAAGCTCCGCAGGAGCTGGCGCAGATGACCATACGCGGCGTCGTCCGGCGAGGGCTCTGCGCCGAGGCCACGCAACGCGCTCACCGTCTGTGCGCGGCTGTCGGCGCGCACGGCCTCGGCCAGCTCGGCGAACGAGCGCACGACCTGCGGTTCGAAGATGCGCACGCACCCGTAGTCGAAGACGACCACGCGCCCGTCGTGACAGAACTCGTAGTTACCGGGGTGCGGGTCGGCGTGGAACAGGCCTCGCCGATACAGCGTCCCGACGTAGAAGTCGAACAGCGCGGCACCGACGCGGTTGCGCTCGTCCTGGCTCGCGGTGGCGCAGAGCGCCTCGAAGTCGTGCCCGGTCTGCCACGTGGTGGTGAGCACGCGTGCCCCGCACCACGCGTCGTGCACCGCCGGCACGAGGATCGTCGGGTGGCCGGCGAAGATCGAGACGAATAGCCGCTGGCGCTCCGCCTCGAGCCGGTAGTCGCACTCCTCGAGCAGACGCGCCTCGAGCTCGGCCGCAAAGTCGCGGGCGGTCGCGCCCATGCCCGGCAGGACGAGGCCAGCCAGGTTGGTCCCCAGCCGCGCGGCGCGGAAGTCGGAGCGGATCGCGGTGTCGATGTCCGGGTGCCGGACCTTCACCGCGACCTCGGTGCCATCCGGCAGCTTCGCGCGGTGCACCTGGCCGATCGAGGCGATCGACACCGGGGACCGCTCCATGCACGACAACAGCGCGCTGGCGCGACCGCCGAGGTCGGCGCGGACGGTCTCCTCGATCTTGGCGAACGGAGCTCCGGGAGACTGCCGCTGCAGGTGCGCGAGCAGGCGGCGTGCCTCCTCCGGCATGTCGAGCTCGAGGTAACTCATGATCTGCCCGAACTTCATGGGCAGGCCCTTCAGGTCGCCGAGCCGTGCCACGAGCGCTTCGAGCTTGGCGAGATCGCGCTCGCTCAACGGGGACTCTGCGCCTTGCCTGGAACGAGCCAGGAGGGTCTGGGCCAATCCCGCTCCGCCGCGCACCAGCCGCGCCATCCTGTTCAGCCCGCGACCGACACCCTGCTGCGACTCGCCGCGCAACCGGTCGAGGAAGCGAGAGGTCTTGTCCGATCCATCCTTGGGCATCGAGCGACGCTTTCACGGCGCCCGAGGGCGTGCAAGCTCCGGCTCACTCGCACCACGACGTCTCGGTCAGCACGCGCGCGCTGGTGTCCTTGTTGACGAAGAACGCCCGGCTGACCCCGCAGAACGGGTTGGGCTGGAAGCTGATGTAGCAGCCGAGGAACTGGTGGCCCGAGACCTGCGCCGCGAGGTGCGCGAGCCCCGCCGTGGCATCGCCGATCTCGTGGAACCGGTCCGCGAACTGGACGGTGCTGGTGACCTCGGCGAGCACCTCGCTGCCGGTCGCGAGGTTCGGCCGCATCTCGCCGCCGAAGCTGGTCACCAGATCCGCCGGTACCCCGAAGCACACCATGCCGGACTGCCGCCCCGGCTGGTCGGTCGCGACCGAGAACCAGTTGAACGCCGTCTTGATCGAGGCGTCGCGGTGGACGCCGTTGACCCGCGCCGCCAGCTGGTCGAACGGATCCTCGACGGCCGCGTCGCGGATCGAGCGGAAGGTCGACGGCCCGACGCCGGACACGTCGACCAGCTGCTGCAGCGTGGTGAACGGCCGGCCCGCGACCACGAGCGGCGCCACGGTATCGGGCTCGGTGCGAGCCACGTTCCACAGCTCGTCCTGGCTCGCCGAGTTGACGTACGCCAGGATCGCCGCGCGGTCGTCGGCCGACACCGCGAGCTCCTCGTAGATCCCGGCGCAGTCGGCCGCGATGAAGCCGAGCGTCCGGGCCCGCCCGGCGATCTGCTCGAGCCGCGCCTGGGCGATCCCCGACACCGACGACAGGTCGGCGACGTCGGCGAACAGCCGCGACGCGCGGCGCCCGACGATGCCGCTCGCGACGTTGCTCGGCAGGTAGGCATCGAGCTCGGCGAGCGAGGCGGCGTTGACGTAGCCGAGGATCCCCGCGCACTCGGGCGCGAAGTCGACGTCGGCGGTCGTCACCGCCGCGGCGGTGGTCGACATCGCGGGCTCGGCCGCGCACGCGCCGAGCACGAGCGCCGAGGCGGCGCAGAGACAGACGATCTGCTTGGTGTGGCCATCGATCATGCGACGCGCATCCTGGCCGAACCCGCGCGGCGCGACGCGCGGTCGCGGCCACAATCGCCGGGGCGATGTGCCCCGCAGCACATGGCGCCTGTCCGGATGGACGCGCGGTCAGTTGCCGAGGTGGCCGATGCCGTAGACCAGCCGGCCGACGCCGCTGCGCAGATGCTCGGCGAACTGGCCCTTGTGCGAGTTGTCGTGCTCGGTCGTGGTGTCGCCGGTCTCGACCATCTGGCGATCGCCGTGGATCGGCACGTCGTGGCCGGCCTCGATCTCCTCCTGGGCGAGCGGCATCGAGGTGTGCTTGGCGATCGGGTTTCGCTGGAACAGGTTGCCGTCGGCCATCTTGTGGTTGTGGATGACGCCGGGGGTGAGCGCCTCGCCGCCGAGCGGGACCAGGTCGCCCTTGACCCGGTGGTGCGACGACTCGATCGCGTTGTCGGGGTTCTCCGCGTTGTACTTCTCCAGCTCCTTGGCGATCTCCTTGGACACGCCGGGCGCCTGGAACGTGACGATGCGCTGGACGCAGCCGGGGAAGGTCGCCGCCGCGATCTGGGCGAGCGCGCCGCCGAGGCTGTGCCCTGACGACACGACCTGACCGTGCGACGCCGCGGCCATCATCTGGCCCTCGATCAGCGCGCGGTTGGGGTTGAACTGGTACATGCCGATGCCGCTCGGATCGAGGTCGGCGATCACGGTCTGGATCTTCGACGGCACGGTGCCGCGGAACGCGACGACCGGCGGCTTGCCCGACTGGGTCGGCAGGAACGTGCGCATCACGAACTCGTGCTTGCCGCGGATGATCGGCAGCGCCTGGTAGCCATTGACCTCGAGGAAGTGCTCCTCCTTGGCGCCGAGCTCGCGGTCGACCATGCCGTGGGCGAGCTGCTCGATCAGCGCGTCGGTGTTGGTCAGCGGCGCGTCGCCGACCTTGTCGGGCTCGGCCTTGGCGCCGGCGGCGACGGCGGGCTCGCCGGTCAGCTCGGCGAAGCTGGCGGCCGGCGGTACCTGCTGCACCGCGGGCTGGGCCTCGACCGCGGGCTCGGCGGCCTGCACCGGGGCGAGCTCGACGGCGTCATCTTGATGGGAGCTGCGTTGCTGATCGTGTGCTTGCATGGGGATCACTCCAGCCGGCCAACAGCGGTCAATTTGCCTCGTTCGCGATACATCCGGTGGATCGTCACCACCAGACCCTGGGTCGACATCGGCTCGCTCATCGCCGCCGCCTGGAACGCCGAGCGCTCGGCGGCGACCTTGATGAACCCGCCCGAGAGCTCGAAGCGCTCCCCCAGCTCCTCGTAGTCGATGTCCCCCACCTCCGCCGTCCTGGGGATCGCGCGGCGCCACAGCTCGGCGCGCATCTCGGGATCCGGAAACGTGAACTGCACGTCGTACGCGAACCGCCGGCGGAACGCCGGATCCACGGCGCCGCCGAGGTTGGTGGTCAGGATCGCCAGACCGCCGAACCGCTCGAGGCGCTGCAAGAGGTAGTTGGTCTCCATGTTCGCGTAGCGATCGTTCGAAGACTTGACCTCCGTCGTACGCTTGCCGAACAGAGAATCTGCCTCGTTGAACAGCAAAACCACGTGACCGGGCTCGGCGGCGTCGAACACCTCGCTGAGGTTCTTCTCGGTCTCGCCCAGCCACTTCGAGACCACCCGGGACAGGTCGATCTCGTAGATCGCCAGCCCGAGCTGGCGGGCGATCACGGTCGCGCTCATCGACTTGCCGACTCCCGGATCTCCCGAGAACAGCACCGAAACCCCCGCCGCGCCTCGGAATCCCCAGCGCTCGCGGACCTTGCGGCGCTCGCGCAGCGCGCCGACGATCTCGTGCAGCGCCGCGGCGGTCTCGTCGTCGACCACGAGGTCCTTGAACTCGGAGAAGCAATCCAGCTTACGGCCGAGCCGGATCAGCCGGTCGTGGAGCTGGTTGCGCACCGCGACATCCAGCGACGCCAGATCGGGTGGCTCGGACCCGGGACGCTCCGCCCGGGCAGCGCGCGCCGCGAGCGTGATCACACCGCCCGGCGCAGCAAAACGCGACGCCAGGGCGTCGGCATCCTCTGCGGTCAGCGTCGGGACGTTGCGCCGCCACAGCGCGGCGCGGTCGCCGAGCGGCGGGACCTCGAGCGTGAACTGGACGAGCGGCCGGAAGTCGAGGCGCGGCATGCGATCGCGGCCGATCGTGACTGCCATCGCGCCGGCGTGCTCGGCGGCGAGCTGGGTCACGAACGGCGGCAGGTCGCTGCGCTCGCCCTGCTGGACCATCGCGTCGTCGAGATCGGGGATCACCGGGATCGCGTCGAGCAGCCGGCACTCGCGCAGGATGCTGCGGAGCAGCGGCCGGGCCTGCGCGGGCGGCAGCGCGGCGAGCGCGCCGCCGTGGATCAGGAGGATCTTGCGCCCGATCCGCGCCGCCGCGACCTCGAGCAGCAGGCGCTTGCCGACGCCGCGCACGCCCTGCAGCACGAGCAGCGCCTCGGGTGAGGCCAGCGCCGCCGCGGCGCGCGCGATCATCGCCTCGGGAAACAGCGCGTCGGGCTCGCGGTCGCGGAGCTCGGCGACGTCGGCGAGCTGCGGATCGAGCTGGCTGGTGTCGCCGGCGAGCAGCTGGACCAGCCGCGCCGCCGGGCGCAGCCGGCGGAACAGCACCGAGTCGTACGACCCGGCGGTCTCGTCCTGCTCGAGCAGGCGATACAAGAGCAGCGGCGAGGTCGGCGCGAGATCGCGCGACATGTCGGCGCGGCGCTCGGAGGTATCGTAGACCAGCATCGCGAGCAGCCGCGCGTCGAGCCCGCGGCAGGTCGGATCGCTGGTCAGGTAGCGATACGCGACCAGGAGCTTGGGATCGATCTCGGGCATCACCGCGAAGCTCAGGGCGAGCCGCTGGGCGGGGCTGAGCCCGAACCGGACCCACAGGTCGAGGTAGGGCAGCCGGATGTTGGCGGCGAGCGTGGCCGAGATCCGCGCGTCGGTCAGCATCGAGTGGTGGCGGTAGGCGTCGTGGACGACCGACGCGCCGGCGTCGTTGCCGCCGGGCAGCGGCTCGCCGCGGTACTCGCTGAGCGCGGCGCGGAACACGCCGGCGACGTTCTCGGGCGCCCAGCCCGCGGTCGTGCCGTCCTCGGCGGTGTGCGGCAGGGCGCCGAGCGCCCAGCGCTGGCGGATCTGGTACTCCACGCCCAGCCAGCAGCGCCACAGCTGGTCGCGGAGCAGCGCCTCCGGTGTCTCGTACGGCCCGAATTCCGGCACTCTGTCGTCCTCCGAGCGGCTCAGCGGTCGCGGTACATGACCACGGTGAAGCGCGTCCCGCGGTCGCCGCGCGTGGCATCGAGATCGACCGGGTATGCGGTGTTACCTTCGAGGTTGCGCGCCACGGCGTCGGCGTCGAGATCGGCGTACCACGCCCAGCCGGCGGCCTTGCCGCGCTCGGCGACGGCGCACAGCCGCGGCCGGCCGCCATCGATGTAGCTGCGCAGCCGCACCAGGGTGGCGTCGAGCTCGAGCAGCCGGGCGTCGAGCTCGTGGGCGACGATGCCGGTGAACAGCCACGACGGGCCGGTGCGCTCCTCGACGATCGCGGCGAACCGGCGCACGCCCTCGACGACGTAGGTCGCGACGTCGGCGATGCCGTGATCGTCGTCGACCAGGCCGCGCGCGCCGGCCTCGTCGAGGTCGGTGTGGACCTGGCACAGCGGGCCCGGGCCGGTCTCGAGCACCACCGAGAACCGCGGCGCGGCGCCGCTGTCGTCGACGGTGATCGCCACCGGCCGCGCCCCGGTGTCGGCGAGCCGGGCCGCGAGCGCCTCGGCGTCGAGATCGACCGCGTAGCTGCGCGGCGGGCCGGGCTCGCGATAGACCAGCGCGGCGAACCGCCGGGCCGCTCCGGCGCCGTAGCTCGACAGCCGCACCAGCCGGGTCCCCGGCGTGAGCACGGTGTCGATCTGGTTGGACTTGATATCGTGCGACCAGTACCAGGTCTCGGGCGGCTTCTTCACGGGATGACCTCGGCGACCAGGCGTCTGACGCGGCGTCGGACGCGGCCACCGGCCGGCAGCGTATCACGGCCCCGGCGCGCCTCGCTGCTCGCCCGGCATGCCGTAATCGGCGGCAGGCCAGACGGCGGGCCAGGCCGGTGTGATCAGGTCCGCGGCCGCGCGGCGGTGATCGCGGCGACCGCCGCCGCGGCCGCCGGGGCGGCGCGGTCATCGAGCGCCTCGGACCAGCCCTCGACCCGGCGCTGCCAGTTGGGCCGCTGCACGGTGGTGCCCGGGACGTTGTGGGGGGCCGGATCGAACACCAGGTCGTCGAGCGCGACCAGCACGACCTCGGCCGGACCCGCCGCGAGATCGGCGACGGCGACCACCATGGCGCGCTCGACGTCGGTCAGCGCATCGGTCAGAGCTTCGCGACCGAGCGGCGCGCGGACGCGGTCGGCGTACGCCAGCAGCGCGACGCGCTGGCCATCGCGCAGGACCTGCTCCTCGGCGCGCTGCTCGTCGGTGATGAGGCCCAGGTCCTTGCGGTCGTCGATGTCGGCGCCGCGCCACCAGCCCGCGAACGTGGACATGTCGTGGGTGTTGAGGCTGGCGACCGCCTCGGCGGGCGACGGCTCGGGCGCCTCGCCGGGCACCGACGGCAGGAACCACTGGCCGACGTGGATCCGGAACAGGCCGTGGCGCGCCATCGCGGGCCGGACCGGCTCGGGGACGGTGCCGAGGTCCTCGCCGACCAGCGCGCAGTGCGCTCGGCTCGACTCGAGCGCGAGCACGGCGAGCAGCTCGTCGTGCGGGTAGCGCAGGTAGACGCCCTCGGTGGCGGGCATCCCGGCCGGCACGCAGTACAGCCGGAACAGCCCCATCACGTGGTCGATCCGCAGCATGCCGGACACCCGCATGTGGTGGCGCAGGCAGCGGATCAGGTAGCGATAGTGGTCGCGGCGCTGCGCGATCGGCGACACCGGCGGCAGGCCCCAGTCCTGGCCGCCGAGGAACAGCGCGTCGGGCGGCGCGCCGGCCGACAGCTCGGTCAGGAACAGCCCGCGGTGCCGCCAGACCTCGTAGGCGTCGCAGCTCACCCCGACCGGGAGATCGAGGTAGAGCTGCACCGGGCCGTCGGCGAGCTGGTCGAGCTGGCGCTGCATCGCCCACTGCGCGACCGCATGGCTGGTCACCCGCGCGGCGTCGGCGCCCAGGCCGATCGCGTCGGCCCGGCTGGTGATCAGCGGCGCGCCGTCGCGCCACTTCGCCGGCCATTCCTTCCAGCCCCGGCGCACCGTCTCGCCGATCGCGCGGAACGCGGCGTAGTCGTAGGCGCCGGTCGCCGTGGCCCAGGCGTCGATCTCGGTGCTGCGGGTGGCCAGCAGCCGTTCGGCCATCGGATCGAGCGCGTGGCGCCGCCAGTGGTACTGGGTGCGGTAGTCGATCCGCGTGCCGGCGATGATCGGCGGCACGGCGGGCGGCGCGACTCCGACCTCGGCGGCGAGCGCCGCGAGATCGAGGTAGAGTTCGTTCCAGAACATCCGGCTGGTCGGCGCGTACGGCGAGAACTCGCACGGCTCGTCGAGCGACGCCGCGAGGATCGGCAGGGTCGCGACGTAGCGGCCGCCGCGCGCGTCGACCTGCGCGAACAGCCGGCGCAGGCTGCCCAGGTCGCCGGCCTGCCCGGTGGCCGGACTCGCGAGCCCGTAGACCGGCGCGAACACGCCCCAGCGGCGCGGCCCCGCGCCGGGTCCGCCCCACGCGTGCTCGGGCGCCGCGATCGCGAACGCCTCGCCGCTCGCCCCGGCGATTCGCCACCGCACGGTGTGATAGCCGAGCTCGCCGATCGCGACCCGCGCGCGCCGCACGCAGTGCACCACGCCGCCGGGCCACGCGTGGTCGTCGGCCGGCAGCTCGAACAGCTGGCCGTAGGCCTGGACGGTGCGCCCTGCCTCGGTCTTGACCTCGACCTCCCAGGCGGCGTCGAGCGCGGCCGGCACCGAGAACGGCACGACGAGCTCGCCGTCCCAGCCGATCACCACCGGCGGCACGACCTCGGCCCAGCGCAGCTGCTCGATCGCCGCGAGCGCGGCCGGCGCGTCGCCCGGGGCCTCGAACGCGATGCCGAGGTCCGGCGCGAGCGCCCGGAGCATCGCGATCAGCGCGTCGTCGCTCGCGACCACCGCGTTGCCGCGCAAGCTCCAGTAGGCG
>Ga0307515_10007077_pt1 | contig 22284 bp, 22 predicted proteins | sample 17_EM_MG_FD_194513 | JGI IMG/M metagenome (GOLD analysis project Ga0307515, IMG submission 194513) | Populus trichocarpa ectomycorrhiza microbial communities from riparian zone in the Pacific Northwest, United States - 17_EM | ecosystem: Host-associated > Plants > Roots > Unclassified | place...
CTACATGCGAACGGTCACGCGCGGAGAAGAAGCCCGCACCACCCATTGGGTCGCCACCCTGACCTTTTCCTATGTGAATGCGCCCATGTCGTCGACCGACCGGCTGGTAAATCCTCTGGGCTTTGCTGTCAGCGAATATAGGGCCGATCCGGAGGCCATCAATTGAGAACCCTCTCATTTGCGATTCTGCTCGTCATCGGCCTGCCGTTGGCCACCTTTGCCCTGGAAATCCCTCGGGGAGCGACACACGACAGTCGCGTCCGTTTCGTCAATTACCAGCCATACGACATCACCCGGATTGTCGGTTCGCTGCGTTCATCCGTACAGGTCGAATTTGCCGTCGACGAGGAGATCGCCCATGTCGCGCTGGGCAATAGTGTCGCCTGGGAGGTCGCGCCGGCCGGCAATATTCTCTTCCTGAAGCCCCGCGAAAACCAGCCGATCACCAATATCTCGGTGGTGACCACGCGCCGTGACGGATCGACGCGCAGCTATCAGATGGAACTGACGGTTCGGGACGGATCGGTCGCGACCGGACAGAACACATACTTTTACGTCAAATATCGATATCCGGCGGATGAGGTTGAGCGCCGCCGCCAGGAGGCCGCCGCACGAACACTCGCAAAACAAGCGAAGCATGCTGACAACGTGCTTGGGCTTCACGAAGCCTACGGCCCGCGAAACTGGCAATACTCGGCGCAGGGCTCGCAGTCGCTCGAGCCGCAAGCGGTCTACGACAATGGAAAGGTTACGACCTTTGCCTTCACCGGCAATCAGGAAATGCCGGCCATCTACATTGAAAACTCCGACGGCAGCGAAAGCCTCGTGCCGAAGTCGGTCGACGGAAACCTGGTGCTCGTTCATGCGATCAGCCGGAAGTTCATTCTGCGCAGGGGAGGGGACGTGCTGTGCGTCTTCAACGAGGCCTACGATCGCGTGGGGATCAATCCCGACACCAATACGACATCGCCATCGGTGGAGCGGATCAACAAATCCACAACGAATGCGGCGCAATAGGAGATTTCCATGGTGGAGCAAGAAGACAGCCGAATTCCGGGCGAGCGGGCCGAAACGCCCACAGCGAGAAAAATCGACAACAATCCCATCCTCAAGCGCGGCGCTGTCGCTCTCGCGGTTATCGCCTTCGTCGGCTTCGCGCTGTGGTCGATGAGCGGTGAAAAAGCGCAGACCGACAATGCTCAGCCGGAAAAGGTCGTCATCCGCCAAACCTCCGACTTCGAGCCCGCCAAGGAAAAGGTCGAGCCGGTGAGAGCGTTGCCGCAGGTGAAGCTGCCCACACCGGCCGTCACGGAAAAGGTCAAGCCTGAGGAGGATCCCTTGCTGGATGCCGCGCGGCGTGCACCCGTGATCGCATTTAACGGACAGAAGACCCCGACGAAGCGTCAACAGGACGACAAGACTGCGACGTCACCAAACACAAACTTCCTGCCGCTCGATGGCAACCTTTCCAATGTGACGTCCCAACTTAATAGCGAAGAGCAACGATTCAATGGCCTGTTGCGGCCGACGCAACTCGAAGGCTCGCGAGCCGGAACACTTGGCAATCGCGACTTTGTCGTCGCCATGGGCACCTCCATCCCCTGTGTTCTGGAGACAGCACTGTCATCCGATCAGCCAGGCTTTACGAGCTGCGTCATCAACCGAGACGTCCTCTCGGACAACGGTCGGGTCGTGCTGATGGAAAAGGGCACACAGGTCGTGGGCGAATATCGTGGTGGCCTGCAGCGGGGCCAGAAGCGGTTGTTCGTTTTGTGGAACCGTGCAAAAACGCCCACAGGGGTAATCGTCACCCTCGCGTCTCCCGCCACAGACGCACTCGGCCGAGCCGGCGTCGATGGTTATGTCGACACCCACTGGTGGGAGCGTTTCGGCAGCGCGATCCTGCTTTCGATCGTTGGAGATGCGACAAGCTACGCAAGTAGCCAAATGCAGGAGAGCAATGTCGAGGCCCAAAACACCACGACGGCCGGCCAGCAAGCGGCAGCGATTGCGGTGGAGCAATCGATCAACATTCCTCCGACGCTTCTCAAACATCAAGGCGAACTCGTCTCGATTTTCGTTGCGCGCGATCTAGACTTCTCCAGCGTCTATGGTCTTCGAGTGAGCGAGCCGAAAAGCAAGATTCATGACCGAGCCGTGCTTGGCGACTTTAGCCCGAACTCGACCCTTGTCACGAAATAAGGCAGGGGTGACGGAGGGCGCCGATGCTGCGGTGGTCCGCGAGCTCCTCTCACCATTCACCCACTTCCTTCGTGATCGGACCCTCTATGAAGTTATCGTGAACCGCGCCGGTCAGGTGCTGACTGAAGGTGCTGACGGTTGGCGTTCTCATGACCTGCCGGAGCTGACCTTTGATAAGCTGATGCGTCTTGCCCGGGCGATCGCGAGCTTCTCCAATCAGTCCATCGACGAGACCCGTCCGATCTTGTCAGCGACACTTCCTGGCGACGAGCGGATCCAGATTGTCATTCCGCCTGCGACCACGAGAGACACAATCAGCATCACGATCCGAAAACCGTCAGCCGTGACGATGACCCTGGACGACCTGGCAGAAACCGGTCTGTTCACCGAGGTTGTTGCAGGCGGGGCGGCGACCTCCGTCCACGATCAAGAGCTGACCGCCCTGTTCAAAGTGGGGAACTGGGAGGAGTTTCTGCGGCAAGCCGTCATTTGGCGGAAGAACGTCATCATTTCGGGCGCTACCGGATCCGGCAAGACCACGCTCTCCAAGGCGCTCATCCAGCACATTCCCGAAGGCGAACGCATCATATCGATCGAAGACACGCCCGAGCTCGTCATTCCCCAGCCCAATCATGTCAGGCTCTTTTACTCGAAAGGAGGGCAGGGGCTGTCAAAGGCAGGTGCCAAGGAACTGTTGGAATCATGCCTGCGGATGCGGCCGGATCGAATCCTTTTGCAAGAGCTTCGCGACGGCACCGCATTCTATTACATTCGCAACGTCAATTCAGGTCATCCAGGATCCATTACAACAGTCCACGCGGATTCAGCCGACCTCGCCTTCGAGCAACTGACGCTTCTGGTCAAGGAGTCGGAAGGCGGGCGGGATCTCGAACGCGCGGATATCCGCAGTTTATTGAAAGCGTCGATCGATATTATTGTGCAGTGCAAGCGCGTGGATGGGCGGTTTCGGGTGACGGAGATTTATTTTGAGGCACATAGCCGAATGTCATCTATTGACATAAATGGAAGAACGCCCGAAAATTCGTGGTAGTTTAGGAGATCGCGGCCATGCCTAGTAGCTTGCATGTAAGCCTACCCGATGAAATGCGCGCTTTCGTGGATTTGCGCGCCAACGGAAAGAGTCAGTACACGACGCCGAGCGAGTATGTTCGCGCGCTGATCCGCGAAGATATGGCGAAGGAAGAGGATCGCCGTTACGCGATCCGTTCGTTGCTACGGGCGGAGGATGAATTCCGACGTGGCAAATTGCTACCCCTTTCGACGCTAGATGCAGTCGACGCTGAACTCGCAGACGAGCTCGGCTAGTGGCGCCACGCATATATATTCTCCCGACGGCGCTCGATAACTACCGACTGGCGGTGCGTGAGACCGCCCGAAGCTGGTCACCAGAACAAGCCAAGAAATACGGGAAGCTTTTGAGGGAGGGGTTCAACAGGATTCCCGAAGCCTACTCACGTGTGAAAACGAAGAAGGATGAACGGGTTGGAAATAGCCTGTTCCGTCTTCACAAGATAGAACATCACTATGCTGCCTACATCGTCGTTGACGACGAGACCTTCGTGATCGCTGCGGTGCTCCACGAGCGGATGGACATTCCGGCCCAGATCGAAGCGATCGGCCGGCTGACCGACGCGGAGTACAAGGCACTCATGGGCCACCCTCGATCGACAAAATAGCACTGCGTCGTGAGTGGACCAGGACGGCGTCGAAGAATCAGACCATACTTTAAAATAGACGGCCAATGACCTTAGATGGCCGGGTGTAAGCCAGGAGTGGAAGCAGAGGCTTGGCGTCTATGGCTGCGACGCAATTTTAGATTGATTCAAAACTAGTGGTGAGAAAGCGTGCGAGTGCGCGATAGTGACGCATCCCTCGCTGAAATATCATACTTATTCCATATTTCGTTATCGCATCCTGGGTGGAAAAACACACGCAGCAGGCGATTTTGACTTTTCTCATATTCGGCTCTCGTGTAGTCAGCGTTTTGGCGTTGTCATTAGTGAAGACACGCCAGCTGCGAGGTAAGCAGGCGGGACCATATGCGGATGCGATGAGCTGTCCGTGGCCCGGCTGTTTTTGCCGCCAAGAGCCCGACACAGATCTTCGGCACTCGAACTCCCACGTTCATACTGCCATGCCGAAGCCGCCAAGAGAGGCCGACGTGTATGGAAGTGTATAAATGTTTTGCGGAGAGTTATGTTTCCGCCAAAAACTCCCACGCAATTTTGGACCAAATGTGCGAGCAAGTTGCCCAATTTTGCCGTTCCGTCGTCGACGTCGGATCTGACTGGCTATTCGACTTCGGTGAGGGAAAAGCCATCGTAAGGCCCGTGAGCGACGGGCTCTTGCTATGGATCGCCGCACGAGACCTGATCGTCTTCCACGGCATCCGGGCCATCTTGGAAGGCAAATTTCATATGATCTCGCGAACATCGCATACGAGGGTCGAATGGCATCCATCAAGCGCGGTTCCATTCAACACGATTCAGAGCCTCAAATCCCCATCGCCCCCACTGCTCAGGCCTAGTCAATCGGTGACAAAGCAATCGTGGCCATGACTTCAAACGCGTGCGAATATGGCCCATTCCATAAAAGTACTGCGACCCGAACGCACAAAACTAGCCAGTGTGATTGTGGATTGGAACGATCGACGCTCTTATCTCGTAATCTGGACCTGGTTGGTTCGCGCCAATTCTTTATTAATACGGCGTATGTTGTCTTGCGCTTCCGTCACTTGGTCGTAGATGCGGCCGAGCGCCCTCGCTTGACCCAGCCCTATTCCAAGCTCCGTGGCCAGTTTTTTCGTTTCGTAACCCGCCCTCAAGGCCGCCCTGTCCTCCGGCATGAGCCGTCGACCAAATGCGGTTGCCAGCCGATCGAGCTCCTTGTTGAGCACCGTATCCTCGCTAAAGCGACGATTTCGCGCGTCCTTGTCCAGCGAAAGCGTCTCGGACAGAGCTGCTGACGGGCGCGGAATTTCAATGCGCTGTCGGGCCTGGTGTTCCCTGTGCTGGCTCGATATTTGATGCCGCTCGAAATCTACCGCGCGCCCGTAGTCCGCCAGTGCCACCGCAAGTCTCGGCGCATTGGCTTCGGCCGTCTGGCTCTCCGGGCTGGAATTTCGGAGCCACTTCCTCCCCTCGCCGGCAAATTCGCCCAGCCGCCCTTCGCGAACGTCGTCGCCGGCCGAGGCACCGCTACGCGTATCGGCGACCCGTTCTACCGCAGCCGACACCGCACGGGTGTTTCCGAACACCAGTTTCGCCAGATTCTCGATGTCCGCGCGCTTGTCCGCCAAGCGGGACGACGACTGCAAGCGAGCGCCGATCTCGAACTCCGTAAGGTCAGGAAGATGTCTCGCTGGCACCAGTGCATCGACATGTCCGCGCCTCTGATCCTGTGCCCTTGAGTTCTGGCGATCGCCTTCGCTTTCCCTGCCTCCACGCACAGTATCTTCTGTGCTATTCGTCCGGGTCAGATTGCCACGATCCATCACTTGGTGACCGAAGGGATCATTCGTCGTACCTTTAAGGTTTCCAGCCTCGTTCGTCATTGCCGATCCACTCCCGGTCCGCTCGGCCGGTGGCATGTTTCGTTTGAGCTTGTCATTAGCCCGTCCGGCGGGGACAACGTCGGGGGTCGTATTGGATGCGCTTTCCCGTTCACTCATCAGTTTTGCCTTCACTCTTCTTCATTGAGTTTCAAAGATCGACTCCGCGCGTCCGATCGACCCTGTGCAGACGTCGCTCAGCGACGACATCGCGGCTGCTCACCATGCGGACGGTCTGCTGCAGAATCTTCAGGCTGCCCCGTATCGCCTCGAATGCGTGGCGCTGCCCTGGCGAGACGCGATTGATCACATCTGCCTCGCCGCGCAGGATGGCGTTTCTGCCAAACCGTGCGTCGAGCGCGTTGCTGACTGCGGTGAACTCGTCGACCACGCGTGAATTGATCGACCCGACGGCGACGTCGAGCTTACCGCCTCGCTTCTTTGTCTCCGCCATCAAATGGCGTAGCGCGGCGTAGGCCGGCTTCGAAAGACCGGGCACCGCGACCCCCATCCGTCGCCGCTCTTCGGCGATGGCCTGAGTTTCCGCGTCGAGGGCTCTGGCATAGGACGCGCCGAGAGAGCGAACACGGCTCGCCGCCTCCGGCATGGCCAAAAGCGCGGCTCTCCGCTCACGACCCACGGCAAGCATCCGATTCATCACTCCGTCGGAACCACGCAATGCGCCATAGGCGGCGGGGTCATTGCTGACGGCCGCCGCAATCCGCTCGCCGGCAAAGCCCTTCACGAGCAGATCCTCGAACTTGGCGACAGAGCCGGCCGGATCGCGCCAGATACGTGTCGCCGTATCGGCGAGCGCCGAGCGATGATGATGGTAGTGCGGCGCGGCGAGTGCCCTCTCCAGCGCCTCCTCCTCCACCGATCTCTTGAACTCTGTTATGGCGGCAAGCATCGGCAGCACCGCACTGGTTTGGTTTCCGACCTCGACGCTGGCGCCCGCGACAATCTTCGATCGATCCTTCCTCTCAGCAAAATGCTGCTCGTCGGCGAAGCGCCTGACGACGACAAACAGGCGGGCCAACTTTTCGCGGCGCTCCGGAGCAATATCCTCCGGCATGCGCGCGACCGTGTTGCGCTCAGCGAGCGCATCCGCCTTCGCGGTAAAGGCACGCCAGCCGAAGCGCGCCGTCAGCGCCTCGTCGACGGCCTTGACCTCCTGGACCAGCATGCGGTCCTCGACGGCATAGGCGAAGGCCGCTTTGTAGGCATCGGCCCCGCCCCTCTCGCGTGCCGCCTCGATCTCCACCAGACGGGCCATCACTTGTTTCGAAAGCGCGGGAATCGACAAGGCCATATGCGCGCGGCGCTGCTTCTCACGGGCACCAAAGCGCTCTTCTTGCCTGCGGAACGCGGTCGCATGGGCACGGGCTAGTGGCAGCAAATCCGATAGGGCGGCCATAGCCATGCTGCGTTCGCTGCGTGCAGCCCGACCATCAATCGTCCGGCCGGACCCGCGCAGACGTCCGAGAGAATCGGGCGAATGGCCAATGCCCGCTACGAGCTTGCGCGGCTCAACGGCAGCATTCGACGCCAGCGCGTTCAGCGCCGACAGAGCGCCATCGGGATCCCGATAAATTTTCTCCAGCAGCGGACGCAGAATCGCTTCCCTCTCCTTCCAGGCCGGAGACAAAAGCTGCGCGCGACGCGCGTCCTCGTCGATGCTCCGAGCGAACTCTGCGGTGGGTGGGATCAAATACTTCCCGCCGATTCCGGCCGAGAGGAATTCGGTCCGCTCCTCGTTGTATGAAACACGCCGTTCCTGCTCGACCGCAAAGCCGAATGCAACGCTCGCCCGCTCCCAGAGCTTCGCCACCAGCTCCCGTTTCTCCGCAATCCACGCCCGCCGCCGGGAAACACCCTCCTCCATCCCGGCCGCGACTACCGCGAGCGTATCGATGCCGCGCCGCCGCGCGAAATCCTGCGCATGCGCCTGATAGCGTTCCTCGCTCTCGAAATCGAGCGTCGTGGTCTTGGTGCCGGATCGGCCAAGGCGCTCGACGAGCTGCTTGAACAGTTCCGGCCGATGGCTTTCCCGCCCAATGCGCTCCTGGCGGGCGGCTGCGGTTTCGATCTGCGTGGCCGTCCAGACATTGCGCTCGACCTCGCGTTCCTCGAAGCGCTTCTTGCCCGTATTTTCATCGACGACCGGTACCTTTACTTTGACCGTTTCGACGCCGTCTTTGCGGAGTGTGACGGTATCGCCGGTCGAGACGCCACTCGAGGCCAGCGCCTTCGGCAGGCTCACGCCCCAGACGCGATGAACGGCTCTGTCATCGGTTCTTACATCCGCGTAGGGGCTCTTTTCGGCATTCTCATCGTGCGACCGGAACTTTGCCATACCGGTTTCCACGAGCTCGCCCTTGATACCGGCGGCATGATCGAGACGCGCCTTACTCCCCCCTTCCAGTTTCGGCTCGAAATCCTCCCGCGCGGCATAGAGATCCGCGCGATTTCGATGTCTGGTCATCGCAACATATGTCAGGTGCTGATCCATCATGCCGGTGGCAAGTACGAAGGTCCGGTCGACGGTCGATCCTTGAGACTTGTGGATAGTCGCTGCGTAGCCATGATCGATATTGCGATAGCTGTCCTCGCTGATGACGACGTCGCGGCCATTGTCGAGACGCACCGACAGCAAAGCTGCGCCTCGTTTGTTGCCGGTGGAAACGACCGTACCGAGCATGCCGTTCTTGACATATTGTGGCCCGAGATGTTTGGCGCGTGGCTCCAGGAAACGGGCATTCTCGAGAAAGATCATACGGTCGCCAGCAGCGAACTCACGCAGCCCGCGCGCCGTCTGGAAGGTGCGTGCCCCGGTCAGGGCGCCCTCGTTGATCATGACCTTGCGCAGGGAGTTGTTCAGGCTCCGAACATCGTCGTTGGTATGAGCGAGAACAAGAAGTTCGTCGCCGCGGAGGCGCACCGGATGTTCGGCTGCGGCGGATTTCTGAAGCAAGTCACGGCGAGCATCAGTCCAATCGGCGACGATGCGCTCGACCCCCGCCGAGCGGCTTTCTGCTTCGACAACGCGGCCCTGCTGGGCATAGGCGTCGAGGCCCTCTTCGACCTTGCCGCGGGCGAAGAGGCGGGATGCATGACGCGCCCACCGCTCGCGCTGACGGCGCACGCCGGCAAGCTCCGCAAAGCCGATCCGCTCGGCAATCGCCCGGAAGGCGGCGCCGGCCTGGATAGGCTGGAGCTGCATCGCGTCACCGACCAGAACGATCTTTGCCTGGGCTTTCTCTGCGATCTTCAGCGCGCGGGCCATCTGCTGCGATGAGACCATGCCGGCCTCGTCGATGACAAGCACGTCGCCGCGACCCAGCCCGTCATGCCCGCCGGCCCAAGCCAATTCCCAGGATGCCAGCGTGCGCGACTTGATGCCGAAACTGTCCTCCAGCCCCTCCGCCGCCTTGCCGGCCAACGCCGCGCCGATCACCCGGCGACCGTCGCTTTCCCAGGCAACACGTGCCGCAGCCAGCAGTGTCGACTTGCCGGCGCCGGCAAGACCGACGACGGCGGCAATGCCATTGTCCTGCGTGACATAACGGACCGCATCGACCTGCTCGGGATCGAGCCGGAACGCCTTTCTCAAATCCTTTGTTTCGACGCTTTCGATCGCCGCAGCAACGGCGCGATCGGAAACTGCAAACCCGCGTCGTTTCGACAAAACCTGCGCCGACTGCGCCATGTCATATTCGATACGCAAGATCTCTCGCGTAGTGAAGATCGCCGGTTCCGCCGCCTTGCCTGTCTCACCATCGACCGCCTGCGGTTTCAGCAGTACGAGAGCGTCCGAGGCCATCAGCCGCGCATGAATATTGGCAAAGTCCGCGGGATCGTCGACGTAGCGATGCAATGCCTTGGCGATGTCCTTCTCGTCGAAGGTGGAACGTTCGTTGGCAAGCTGCTTCAACACAAGCTCGGGATCGGCCAGCAGCCGGTCGGCCATCTCCTGGCGGCGCGCGAGATCGGCCGGCGCGAAATACATCTCCACGCCCTTGCGCGCGAGCGCTGCCTTCTCTGGGCCGAGATGTCTTTGCGCGATGCCGTCGAGACCCTGTTCGGCATAGGAGCGGCCGTCGAGCCGGATGTCATGACCGGCCAGCGCCAGGTGCCGATTGGCGGTTTCCGCCCAGGCGATCTTCCACGCCTTCATGGTTTCTTTATCGCCAGCCCAGAGCTTGTAGACGATCTTGCCGTTCGGCCGGTCCGGCGTAACGACGCGTAGCGGCTCGCCGTTCGGTCCCAGAATTGGCACCTTCTTTGGCCCGAAACCTTCCTCCGTCAGAGGTCGCAATGCCGTCATCAAATGGATGTGCGGGTTGCCGTCCTTGTCGTGAAGCACCCAGTCGGCAACCATTCCGCTCGAAGTCAGATTGTCTCGCACGAACTCGCGCACCAGGGCGACGTTCTCCGCTCGCGTCAGTTCCTCCGGAAGCGCGATGATCAGTTCCCGCGCGAGCTGCGCGTCAGCGCGCGTCTCAAAGGCATCGACGGCATTCCACAGTGCTTCGCTGGCCTTGGCGACCGACTTGCCGCCGATGGTTGATTGCAGCCAGGCGGGAACATCGTCCGGCAGCGCCAGCTCCTCATGCACCAGTTCCGACGCGCCGCCACGATAGCTGAAAGACGTGCCGGCCTGTTCGTCAATCATCCGGGTGCGATGGCGATAGGCGGCGGCCGAGACGATGCTGCGTGCCGCTCCCCTGCTGATCACCTGCGCTCTGACGAACATGATCGCCACTGATGTCTCCAAATCTCTCCGAGCACGTCGCTTGGGCGACGTATATTGCGCCCTCAAACCGATCGGACCGCAGGGCCGATGCCGCTTTCCCGGAGGACTGCACGGCCACGAATTCCAGCGTCGACGCTTTAGGGCTTGTGCATCTTAGCCCATTTAACTATCCTTTTCTAGTTAGTTAAATGCTATCAGCACCGACAATCACACTCGGAAAGGATACGTAAATGGCTTCAAAGTCCTCGCTTATCGACATCGACGCGCAAATCGAGAAGCTGCGCGAACGCAGAAAATCTTTGATAGTTAAATCCGCCGATCGATTTGCCCGAGCGGCGACGAAATCGGGACTTGCGGAAATGGAAATCGCCGACGAAGAGGTCGACCGAATCTTCGAAGAGATCGCCGCGCGATTTCGCAAAGCGGAGAAAAAGGGCACTGCTACCGCAATTGCTTCGTCGCGTCGATCAGCAGATGGCGGGACTGGAACGGCGGCGGAGGTCCCTCATGACAGCTGACAGGAGGAAGGACGCGCGTCAAAGATTCCTGCTCGGCGGGATCGTCGTCAGGGCAGGGATGTCCGGCGCGGACCGGGCCTTCCTGCTCGGTGGACTTCTGGAACTGGCGCACGTTGCACCTGGCTCGACCGAGTATCTACGGCTTCGCGGCATTGGCATGGAAGCGTTCGACGCGCCGGCGCTGGATGGCAGATCGCGTCTTGTCGTGGAGGGCGTCGAATGACGCCAATGGCAAAGCCGCATCCGAGCTTGTTGCTCGTTCTGGTGCCGATCGTTGTTACCGGTTTCGCCGCTTACGTGGCCGCGTGGCGCTGGCCCGAATTGGCCACAGGCATGACGGGGGAAACGCAGTACTGGTTCCTGCGGGCCTCTCCCGTTCCAGTGCTACTGCTCGGACCACTTTCGGGGCTTCTGACCGTCTGGGCATTGCCGTTGCACCGTCGCAGGCCGATCGCGATGGCAAGCCTCCTCAGCTTTCTCGCCGTCGCCGGCTTCTATGGGCTTCGCGAGTTCGTCCGGCTCGCGCCTTCCGTCGAGAGCGGCGCGGTAACGTGGGATCAAGCGCTGTCCTTCCTTGATATCGTCGCTGTGATGGGCACTGTCGTCGGTTTCATGGCGACGGCGGTGGCGGCCCGCATCGCGACTGTCGTGCCCGCACCAGTCAAACGGGCTAAGCGCGGAACATTCGGGGATGCGGATTGGCTTTCCATGTCATCCGCTGCAAAGATCTTTCCTGACGACGGCGAGATCGTTGTCGGCGAGCGCTACCGAGTCGATAAGGAAATTGTCCATGAGCTGCCCTTCGATCCCAATGAGAGCAGCACATGGGGACGAGGCGGCAAGGCCCCTCTGCTCACCTACATGCAGGACTTCGATTCCACGCATATGCTCTTCTTTGCCGGCTCAGGCGGATACAAGACGACCAGCAACGTGGTTCCGACGGCGTTGCGCTACACCGGACCACTAATTTGCCTCGACCCGTCAACCGAGGTTGCGCCAATGGTGGTCGAACATCGAACGCGGGTTCTTGGGCGCGAGGTGATGGTGCTCGATCCGACCAATCCGATCATGGGCTTTAATGTACTGGACGGGATCGAACAGTCGCAACAAAAGGAAGAAGACATCGTCGGCATCGCTCATATGCTGCTGTCGGAAAGCCTGCGTTTCGAATCCTCATCCGGCGCCTATTTCCAGAACCAGGCGCACAATCTGCTGACCGGGCTTCTCGCTCATGTCATGCTGTCTGACGAATATTCAGGCCGCCGCAATTTACGCAGTCTCCGTCAAATCGTTTCAGAGCCGGAACCCTCCGTGCTCGCCATGCTACGCGACATTCAGGAGAACTCGCAGTCCGCCTTCATACGTGAAACGCTGGGCGTGTTCACAAACATGACCGAACAGACATTCAGCGGCGTCTACTCGACAGCGTCGAAGGACACACAATGGCTATCGCTGGATAGCTATGCCGCGCTCGTCTGCGGCAATGCCTTCAAGTCGAACGATATCGTGTGGGCCAAGACGGATGTGTTCATCAATATTCCGGCATCGATCCTACGCTCCTATCCGGGTATCGGAAGGGTGATCATCGGCTCGCTGATCAATGCGATGATCCAGGCCGACGGCGGCTTCACGCGACGGGCACTCTTCATGCTCGATGAGGTCGATTTGCTCGGCTACATGCGCGTGTTGGAGGAGGCCCGCGACCGTGGCCGAAAATACGGTATCAGTATGATGCTGATGTACCAGTCCGTCGGCCAGTTGGAACGGCATTTTGGGAAGGACGGCGCGACGTCGTGGATCGATGGCTGTGCCTTCGCGAGCTACGCCGCCATCAAGGCGCTCGACACGGCGCGCAATGTCTCGGCGCAATGTGGTGAGATGACGGTCGAGGTGAAGGGCAGTTCCCGCAACATCGGCTGGAACACCAAGAACGGTGCTTCGCGCAAATCGGAGAGCGTCAACTTCCAGCGCCGGCCATTGATCATGCCGCACGAGATCACCCAATCGATGCGCAAGGATGAGCAGATCATCATCGTGCAAGGCCATAGCCCGATCCGCTGCGGCCGCGCGATCTACTTCCGGCGGAAGGAGATGAACGAGGCGGCGAAGATCAACCGTTTCGTCAAATCAGCATCATGAGGCAAACGCCGGGATCAACATCAGCGGTTGCGGCGGCGATACCGCTCGAAAGGATCCGCAGCACCGGGTGGGGTGATCCATTCAACGAACAGCGAATAGCAGCCGGCGAAGGCGACAAGGCCGATCGCCATCAGGGCAAAGGCCCAAAACGACATCCCGTTGGCCGCGCCAGGGTTGGCGAAGACGACTATTGACATCGGCACCATGATGAAGGCCCCGAGGACCATCATCCCTGTCAACGGGCGGAGCAAGCAGAGGACATAGAAGGCCAGGTACCAAAGGCTGTAGAGTAAAGCGCGTGTGATCCCGACGAGGATCGCGACAGGCAATTTTGCGACCAACAGCAATGGACGCAGAACCGGGGCCCATTGCTCCGCTTTCTGGCTCGCCTCGGCGGAATTGCGGTCCTTGGTCATTGCGCGCGCTCGCTGCCCCATCGCCGACTTGAGCTGATGCCTAAAGTCATACTAATTTTTTCAGATTAGTCTATTTGACCGAAAAGATCAAAGTAAGAACGATCGCTTGGGAGGCCTCACCGTCGCGGCATCGTGCGAGAAGGGCGTCCCCCGAATGGGCGAACGCAGGCTGCTGGCTCCGTGAGCACGAGCCAATAGCAGCACCGCCCGCTATAAGATTGGCTCGCCCTGGCGCTTCAAGCGGAAAAGCTGTCTGCCGCTGGACGCTTCGATATACTGCTTTATTCAACATAGTATAAACGGATGGGCTTGTGCTACATCAACGTCAGGCAACTCCGTCTAACGGATGCCTTGGCAGGTGAAAAGGAGGTACGATGTGCGACGGTTTGTGATCGGCGACAGATCATTCGACGAAAATTCGACGGACTTCCAGGCGCTCCTTCCCGACGCATATGAGCAGAAGGTCCGCCCGTTCTGCCAATGCAAGGAGCCGCCGGTTCCGATGTATGTCGCGCGACTGGAGAACCAGTATCTCATCAAGCGCATGCCGCTCTCGGGGCGCGATCACGATCCTGCCTGCCCCTCGTATGAGCCGCCCTATGAACTTTCCGGCCTTGGTCCACTGATCGGTAATGCGATTCAGATCGATGCCAGCGGCAAGGCCGATCTGAAGCTGGATTTCTCCCTCACGAAACGCGGGCCGCGATCGGCCCCGATCGCATCGGCTGAGCCATCGGAACCGAGCATCCGCAGCGTGCCGAGGAAACTGTCGCTCAAAGCGATGCTACATTATCTCTGGGAGGCAGGCGAATTGACAGAATGGCGCTCGACCTGGGCGGGCCGGCGCGGATGGGGCCGGGTACGCACCAGCTTGCTCAACGCTGCTTCCCAGATGACCGCAAGGGGTGGGGCCTTGAGCGACATGCTATTTGTGCCGGAAGTGTTTCACCCCGAGGAGAAGGACAGGATCGCCGCGCGGCGCGCCAGCGCGCTCAAGACTATCCAGGCGACTGGCTCTGGGCCGCGAAAACTGATGATGATCGTGGCCGAGGTGAAGGCGTTTTCGGCAGCGCGCGAGGGCCACAAGATTGTCGTGCGGCATATGCCATTTCCGTTGATGATCGAAGAAGGCGCATGGAAGCGTCTTGCCGCACGCCATGAGATCGACTTGGAACTTTGGCGCTCGAGCGAGGCGCTCCACCTGATCGTCATCGCCACGTTTGGCATTTCGACCGCCGGTATCGCGTCGGTAGAAGAGATCTCCCTTATGGTGGTCAACGAGCATTGGCTGCCATTCGAGGATATTCACGAACTGAGACTGCTGGAAAAGCTCAGCCACCTCAAGCGGAAGAGTGTGAAGGGCCTGCGCTTCAATCTGGCGCGCGATGCGCCGATCGTGTCGGTAACACTTCCGGAACAACAACCGGCTCCCGTCGCAATGTTTATCGTGCCGGCAAGCGCCGGGGATGAATTCGAACAAGCGCTGAATGACATGATCGAAGCAAGACCGGAGATCACCCCTTGGGTCTGGCGGGTGGGGGACGGCGAGATACCGCGGCTTCCATGATACTCGAACGCGGGGGCACGGACGAAAAGGAACACATTTGCGTTCTCGAAGCTCCGTCTGCTTTTCCGGTCCTGCGAAATACTCAGAATGCGTGCTGACGAGCAGATCATGTTCACCGCGCGGGCATCACGCCGCTCAGGTGCGGTAGGGCTATCTGGTTTCGCCGCAATGACATGGAAAGTTGCGTGGCGGAAAACAGATTCGGCAAAACGAAATGAGGAATGTGGATGAATTTCATAAGAATCTTTTCGGTCATGACGAGCATCTCGATCAGCGTCGTCGGATCGGTGGGCGCTCATGCTGCAATGAATGCCGGCCTTTCCGCCACGTTTTCGATTTGCTCGGGCGCACCGCGAAAAAACTGCGTCGTCGACGGGGATACGTTCTGGTTTCGCGGTCAAAAGATCCGGATCGCCGACATCGATACACCCGAATTGAGCCCATCGCGTTGCGCGCACGAAGCCAAACTTGGCAAAGCGGCGAAATATCGTCTTCTCGCACTCCTCAACGCCGGACAATTTTCGCTTGCAAGCGGCTCGCGTGATGAAGACCGCAACGGCCGAAAGTTGCGGACAGTGCTGCGAAAAGGATCATCAATCGGGAGCATTCTTGTCGCTGAAGGGCTGGCGCGGCCTTGGAACGGGCATCGCCGCGGTTGGTGCGGCTGACAGGCGCCACCGGCCCGCGCCTGAGGAATGTCATAGCGCTCGTCCCGGATGCCATCAAACAATGAACGTATCAGGCAGAGGACGCTCGAGCGTGCGGCGCCCATCCGCGCGCCGCTTGACCGGTTAACAGGGCAGCCGCAGGAGGGTTAGCATAGCGCCGCCGCCAGGCGGAACCCGGGACCGACTGCGCCCGGCAAGCGGCTCCGTTCGAACCCGCCTTCGACAATTATCAGCGACGTGAATCACTGCCCTGTGATCGATTCAGATAAGTCGTTGGACGCGCGCTCTGCTGAACGCGATGCTCCAGTCATGAGCCAGCAGACATATCATCTCCACATCCAACGGATCGACGCCACCAGGAACATGGCACGCTATTACCGACTGGAGATCGAGCCGACGCTCTTCGGCAATATCGCCGTGGTCCGCAACTGGGGTCGTATCGGCACGCGCGGTCAGGAAAGAGTGCATTTTTTCGAAAATGAGAAGCAGGCGCTCGCGCTTTTTCTCGATATTCTCCGCGAGAAGAGGAGGAAAGGCTATCGACCGGTGGCACACGCCGGGAATTCTCAAAATTGATTGGGGATTTGCGGCGTTGCGTCGATGACAACATTGCTCGTTGCTGACAAGGATCTTGTGTCAACAAGGGGAATGTCGATGACAACAACGAATGAAATCGCTGATAAGATCGCAGGTGATCATGGTCTCACTAAGGTTCAAAGCAAGGCAGTCGTTGAGGCTGTGTTCTCTGCTATCGCGGCCGCCGCCAAATCCGGTGCGGAAACATCCATTCCGGGCTTCGGCAAATTCAAGGTCAAGGACACGCCTGAGCGTGAAGCGCGTAATCCGGGAACCGGCGCGATGATCAAGGTGGCGGCGGCGAGGAAGGTGACCTTCACACCGGCCAAAGCTCTGAAAGAGGCCTTGGGCAAGTAAGACACTAGAACCCGTCGTTGAACGCGACGATAACGCGGCGAGAATCGTCAAGCCTGACACGCCGGTCGATCCGGCGTGTCAGGCCAGTGGGGCGGAAGCCTCCCTCAGAAGGGAGGCTCGGCGCTGAGACGGCCTTCCAACTCGGCCTCGACGATTTCGTGCTCAGCCAGCGCCAACTCGAGCTCAACTTCGATCTCGCGGCGCTCGGCCGCGTCGAATGCGTTCTTCAGCTCGACCCGCAGTTCCTCGATGTGCTGTTCGATTGTCATCGTCTCATCTCCTTGAGTTTGTGAAAGACGAGCGTGTCGGTCATGGCGGGATGGAGGGGTCAGGGATCGCGGAACGCGACCGGCGGAGCCGGCGAGTGGGGGAGCCGATTTTGCTGGAGCGGAGGGAACCGAAGCGGAGGCAAAATTGGGGGTACCGCTCGTCCTTGAGGCCTTCATGCCGCCATGGCATCCTCGGACAGACTGAGCAGATATTTCCGGTTCCGTATGGCACCAAGAAACAGGCCCCGGGGCGGGTTTACTCGCCTCGGGCCTGAGGCGTCAGGCCTCGTCACACACGTACTGCCGCACCATCTCCAGCAATACATCGCCGTGGCACGGCAGCGGCGCGCACCAGCAGACGAGGTCCTTGCGCGCAAGTTCGGGCAGTGCGGCCATGATACGCGGCTGCGTCGGCGCCCAGCGTCGGTATTTCGCGATGACCTCGGTGCGCGTGCCGTCGCGCACGATGACGAATGGATTGCCGAGCACATCTGGCCGCCCGATATAGCGCCGACCCGGCCCCGACTGCCGCCCCACCATGCGGGCATTGAGAACTCTTGGCATTGGTCTTCCTTTGTCCCGGTTTCCGTGAAAGCTGGCCCCACCTCGCGGCAGGGCCATTGGCCGATGTCATGCTTCGCGCTTGGGGCGGTTCCAGACGAGGACGTAGTCGCCTTCGACTTCGGCGGGCCACAGGGCGGCGTTGATCGGGGCTGGGAAGCTCGGATCGTCAAGCTTGACCGAGATGTATTCCTCGCCGTCGTTGGAGACCGCCTTCCACGCTGCACCCACCTCAGCCTGGCCCGCGGTGATGCGGAAGTCGGGAGCGTCGGTGGAGGTGCGCTCGATCGGATTGAGCCGGGCCTTCATTGCGACGGTGAGAGTGCGAACCGAGCCGGCGATTGCGTTGCCGTTGGTGGTGAAGTTGCCGATGATAGCCATGTTCGAAATCCTTCCGGTTTGTTCGGGTCGCGACCATCGCGACCTCGATGGCTGTCGAAAGGATCGGGGACGATCGGACCGCACCTCTTGGGGCCGCAATGAAATGGAGGACGGCCGGTAGTGGCTTTCTTGTCTCGCGAGGAATGCGAACCTCGTTCGCAGGGGAAGAAAGTTGCGGACGGGCGTTGCGGGAGAACGATCGAGGCGGAGCCGGTTCTCGATCAGACATGCCACATCGAGGACGTGGTGGCCGCGCCCGGTTGATCAAGTCGGATGGGTTTTGAAATGGCGGCCGTCATCGTCGAACGCTCACCGTCTTCCCATGGCAGTGTCGTGCGGCAGAAGCTTGCCGCCTCTCTCGCCACAGTGATGGTTGCTTCAAACCAGACCGTACCACGTCCCGCGGCCGGCGCCGTGGAGCTTCAGGTGGTCTTGCTCGGTCAGTGCCTTCAGGTGATCTTTGACGGTGTTGCGGCTCGCACCTGTGATTCGCGCCGCCTCGATGACCGTCACCCGGCCACGTTCGCGTGCAACTTCGAGGATCGCAACCGAAAGCTCAGGCAACTCACCGAAAACGATGCGGTCGCGCTCGATCTTGCGTTCGAGCCGCTGTTTCTGCCGTTGGAGACTGCGCAGGAAGAACTCGATCCAAGGATTCCAGTCAGGCTGTCCGGTCCGTATCGTTCCTTGGGTCCGGCGAAGGGCGAGATAGTAGGATTCCTTGTTCTGCTCGACGATGCTTTCAAGCGAGCTATAGGGCACATAGGCGTAGCCGGCCCGCAGTAATAGCAAGGTCGTAAGAACCCGCGAAAGGCGCCCATTGCCATCCTGAAAGGGATGGATTTCCAGCAAGACGACGATAAAGACGGCGATGACCAGCAAAGGATGGAGAACTCTCTCCCGTTCCTGCGCCTGTTGCCATTCGACGAGCTCGGTCATCCGGTGCGGCGTATCGAACGGGCTTGTTGTGGCGAACACCACGCCGAGGCTTTTTCCCTCTTCGTCAAAGGCCTCGACATGGTTTGCAAGGGTCTTCCATTCGCCGCGATGACGTTCGTCTTTTGTGGAATGGGCGAGCAAATCCCGATGGAGCTGACGGATATGGTTCTCCGTTAGGGTAATGGAATCGTAGGCGGTGAAGATAGTTTCCATTACCTCGGCATAGCCGGCAACCTCCTGTTCGTCGCGCGTGGTGAACGAACCGATGCGAAGATTGGAGAGAAGTCTTTCGACATCGCGGTCGCTGAGCTTTGCACCTTCGATGCGCGTGGAAGATCCGATACTTTCGATCGTCGCGACCCTCCGGAGGCTGGAGAGGCGATCGGGCGCGATGCGGCCGAGTGCGCGCCAAGCACCCTTGAATTCGTCGATCTCGGCGATCAGCGACAATATTTCCGGAGTGATCCGGAGTGTTGAAAGCTCAAGAGCCGCCATCCATTCAGCCATCCATTTCCATCCAAATGGCTATGGCACAGCTGGCTCCATTTTTCCATCCGTTTTCATCCAATTCGCGGGACGCGAAATAAATGCCCTTCGGGCCTCGTCCTTCACAGTCCTGCCTCCGGGCGAGCGGGGGCGCCACCGTGGCTCATTTTCTTGAATCATTCCTGCAGTACGCGCACCAAATCCCCTTGCTTGGGAACTGCAAGGCCGGTTTGCCGCATCGCGGACATACGATGGTGATGGAACCGGTCTTGCAAGTAATTTATTGCTCTATCCGGCATCGTAAATTTCGATTGGCGTATTGGCGTTTCGGCGGCGCGGAAGCCGAGATGCGCAGAGAGGAAGACAACCCTGGCTTTTCCGCCGTGTGGTACAGCGCTGTGGAGGGTTCGCCAGAGGGGACCGTCAAAACGTTCGATTGCCGGCATGTATTTCGTACCAGCACGCTTGGTCGCGAGCAGGCTCGAATCAACAGGCAAGAAGGAGAGAGGGGAGCCATTATGCCGCCTCCCGCTCTTCGACAGCAGCCGGTTGAAGGCCGTGCAGATAGGTGACCGCACGTTGCGCATGAGCGGCCGCTTGGAAAATCGCGCGCCGGTCGTCAGACAGGACCTTCAACCAGGATTGAAGATAGGCGGCGTGATCCGGCCGAGGCTCCAGTTCTGGAACAATCCCGAGGTCCGCGCAGAGGAAGCAGCTGCCAAGCTCGGCGATCAGTTCTTCGCGTTCGCGTTCGGATCGATCCTTGTGGTAGCGCCTGAGATCCCTGTCTAGCCGACCAGGTGCTCCCACCCAATGAACGCTCTCATGGCTGAGCGTGGCGTAGTAGCTCGCCGCGTCGCGAAACATCTCGAAATTTGGCATCTGGATATGATCGCTGGCCGGCGAGAAGTAGGCTTTGTCGCCGCCATGCCGGATCACCGCACCGGTATTGTGGAAGAAGCGATCGGCATGCTCGATCCGTTCGACCGGATCGAGCGCCGCAGCCAGACGATGATAATAATGTTCAGGAAGGCCATCGACCTGCTCGACGTTGAACACTGAATAGGCCTTGAGAAAAGGGATTTCCCGGTCCACTTCATTGCCGCTGCTGTCCGTTTCCGATTTCGTGAACCGGCTGGCGAACACCACGGTCGAGCCGCGCTCGCCCTTGCGCACCGCTGCGCCGAGTTCGACAGCCTGCTTGAATGTCATCCATATTGGTGATGAGAAGCCGCGTGTGACGCCCTCGGACCAGAGGAGAAGCGTATTCATTCCCGTATAGGGCTGGCCGTTGTGGCGTAGCGGCCGAGTGATGCGGCCGGTGGTGTTCGCCCCGCTCCACGGCTTCATCCAGGGGCGAACCCCCTTGGCAATATCCTCGACGATCCTCTCGGTGATCCACGTGTAGATGTCGGCGCGCTGGCTTTCGTGTTTCCTGCTCATATTTCTGACCCCGTTCCAGGGGCCACGACCATCGCGACCCCGTTACGGCGGTCCGAAAACCGGGGCAAGAGGGGAAGGCGCACGCGAAACGCGCCGAAACGAAGTGGAGGAGGGCGCAAGCCCTTGCGCGGAAATCCCGGCCCCGGCAGGACCGAAGCCGGGCGGGGTTGCGATGCAGCATGGGATGTTCTTTTCTCTTTCCTTCGCTTTCGTCACGACATGGAAAAACCCGGCGTCCAGAAAATGGAGGCCGGTCACAAGGATTGAGAATGGTGTTGGCGGGGTCGAAACCCCGCCAGAAGCGGGTCAACCGAAGGCCGCCATCTGCGCCTGGGCCGCCTTGCGGTCAACCGTCTGGCCGGGATTGTCGACCGGACGATCGAACGGCTTCCAGGCTTCTCCCACGATCTGTTCGTAGGCGGCGACGGCACCCTCGGCTGCCATTCGGAGCGCATGGGCTTGCACACCCATGTCGGCCGCGAACTCGCGCTTGCGCTGGGCGGCGCTGTCGTAGCCGACGGGGCCGTCGAGATCCTCGTCGCGCGCGTCGTTCGCCGCCTTCGCCGTGGCATCGCGCGCCTCGGTGACGGCGCGTGAATAGAACTGCCCGGCGCCGTGGGCCGACCCGACATAGGCGCCGACGATGCGTTGCAGGTGGATCTGCATCGCTCTCTCGCCCAAGCCTTCGGAGAGGCTGTCGGCGGTCTCGATGATCAGGCGTTCATGTAGATCGCGGAGACCGTCGCTGTCGACGACCGCGGTTCCGAAGCTCTCGGCGATCTTGAGAGCCTGCGCACTGTCGGGGCAGGTAAGGCGCACCATGGAGATCGTGGCGCCTTTACGGAGCTGGACAATGCGGGCGGATGGGTTCTTGGTTGCGGGCTTGGCCATATCAAGTTTCCTTTCAGTTTTCCCCGAAGGCTCGCGCGGACCCTTGCCGGAACGCCCTTCGGTGCGGTCGAGAAAAGCCGGCGAAAGACGGGTGTTTTCACAGGTCCGGAGCCGCTGAGCGAGCGAGATGGATTTGCGGACAAGCGGGGCAAAGCCCTGCGACGGACGCGGAGCCGGCTTGCGAGAAGAGGGGGTGGAGGCCGCGCTGCGGCGCGCAAGCGGCCTTGAAACGACCGGCCACCGGCTTACGACCGTGACAAACCGAAGGACGTTCCGGCAAGGGGCCGGTTCGTGCCCACGGACAGGAGAAACCGACCACTGTGGCCGACCCGTGACCTTGCGCCAGCCGCAACACGCGTCAAGCCGTGCGCCGATGCCGGCCGGGCCTGTCCTGGAGCGACCGCGCGCCGTACACCCGAAGAGGGGACCCACGCTATTTGTCGCCAACCGCGACGCCATCCACTGCTCTGCGCTCGATCTGTTGCAGACCGGCAAACGCCTCCCAAGGCGTCACGACGTTGCACTCAAATGGCCGCAAATCACT
>Ga0307515_10007078_pt1 | contig 22281 bp, 17 predicted proteins | sample 17_EM_MG_FD_194513 | JGI IMG/M metagenome (GOLD analysis project Ga0307515, IMG submission 194513) | Populus trichocarpa ectomycorrhiza microbial communities from riparian zone in the Pacific Northwest, United States - 17_EM | ecosystem: Host-associated > Plants > Roots > Unclassified | place...
AATCCACGACACCGTCAACATCGCCGCCGCACTGCGATACAACGCCCGCAAGAACCGTCGGATCCTCAAACTCCTGGAGCTTCTACCAGTCTAAACACCGAGCCGGCCGACTTTGCCGTGCCCGTGTCTTGAGGAGCTTGTCGCCCAGGATCGCCGCGGTGCGCTCGGGGGGCTCCGCCTCGATGCAGGCACGCTCCATGGCCACCGCGTAGTGGTCCACGTCCCCCGGTTTGTCCAGGTAGACCGCGCCGGTCAACTGCTCGACGTAGACCACGTCCGGCAACTCCGGCTCGGTGAAGCGCAGAATGGCGAACGGGAACCCGGCCGGCGCCGCGGATCCCTGGTGGAACGGCACGATCTGGAGCCGGACGTTGGGCAGCTCCGCGGCCTCCAGCAGGGCCCGTACCTGGGCCCGCATGATGTCGGGCCCCCCGACCTCGCGGCGCAGCACCGCCTCGTCGAGCACCGCCCAGAACTGCGGCGGGTCCGGCCGGGTGAGCACCCGCTGCCGGCTGCGCCGCAGCTCGATGCGGCGCTCGATCTCTACGGCGGACGCGGTGGTGTGCTCACGCGCCAGCACGGCGCGGGCATAGTCGGCGGTCTGCAGCAGGCCGGGCACGAAGTGCGCCTCGTACGCCCGGATCAGCGACGCCGCCTCCTCCAGTCCCAGATAGGACAGAAACCACGGCGGCACGACCTCGCCGAACTGCCGCCACCAGGCCGGGGCGCTCGCCCGCCGGGCCAGGCCCAGCAGCGCGGTCCGGTCCAGCTCCCCGACGCCGTACAGGGTGAGCAGGTCGGCCACGTCCCGCTCCTTGAACGGCACCCGGCCCAGCTCCATCCGGCTGATCTTCGACTCGGACCCGCGGATCTCCCAGCCGGCCGCCTCACGACTGATCCCCCGCGCCTGGCGCAGGCGTCGCAGCCGGACGCCGAGCTGCATACGCAGTGCCGTGGACCCACCGCTGTAGTCCGGACGAACCGAGGTCATTGTCACCTCCCCTGTACTCAAGATGCCCACGTGCACGTGCATACAACCGTGCAATGTCGAAGGAAGATGCGCAACCTTCTGCACGATCTTCAATCCCGCCGGGGTTCGGAGCACCCCCGCCCCGGACCGCCCCGCCGCTGGTGGTACGCAGAGCCCATGACACAGCTGACCGAACCCGGCTACGACGTGATCGTGCTGGGCGCCGGGCCGGTCGGGGAGAACATCGCCGACCGCGCCGTCCGGGGCGGGCTGACCGCCGTCCTCGTCGAGTCCGAACTCGTCGGCGGGGAGTGCTCGTACTGGGCCTGCATGCCGTCGAAGGCCCTGCTGCGCCCCGCCGAAGCCGTACGCGCGGCCCGGCAGGTCGGCGGCGCCGCCGCGGCCGTGACCGGCACGCTCGACGTCGCGGCCGTCCTCGCCCGGCGGGACTCCTTCACCAGCAACTACGCCGACGACGGCCAGGTGGAATGGCTCGCCGGCGCCGGCATCGCGCTGGTCCGGGGCCACGGCGCCATCAGCGGGGTCCGCGAGGTCACCGTCACCGCGGCCGACGGCGGCACGACCGTGCTCACCGCGCGCCACGCCGTCGCGATCGCCACCGGCTCGGACGCGGCCGTGCCGGACATCGACGGCCTGCGCGCCGCGAAACCCTGGACCAGCCGGGAGGCGACCAGCGCCCGGACGGTGCCGGCCAGCCTCGCGATCATCGGCGGCGGCGTGGTCGGCACGGAGATGGCCACGGCGTACGCGGGCCTCGGCGCGAAGGTCACCCTGATCGCACGCAGCGGGCTGCTGGCCGGCATGGAGCCGTTCGCCGGCGACCACGTCGCCGCGGCGCTGCGCGAGCTGGGTGCCACGGTCCTGCTCGGCACCGCGACGACCCGGGTCACCCGTACGGCTGACGGCGTCGAGATCCACACCGACGGCGGCCCGATCACCGCCGAGGAAGTACTGGTAGCAACCGGGCGTACCCCCCGTACCGGAGGCATTGGTCTGGAAACCGTGGGCCTCACCCCGGGTGACTGGATCACCACCGACGACACCATGCGGGTCCCCGGCTTCGACTGGCTCTACGCCGCCGGCGACGTCACGCACCGCGCGCTCCTCACCCACCAGGGCAAATACCAGGCGCGGGCGGCCGGGGACGTCATCGCGGCCCGGGCGGCGGGCGCGCCCGTCTCGGACGCGCCGTGGGGCACCCACGTGGCGACCGCCGACCACGAGGCGGTCCCCCAGGTCGTCTTCACCGACCCGCAGGTGGCGGCGGTCGGGCTCACCGCGGCGGCCGCGCGCAAGGCCGGCTACGAGATCCGCGTCGTCGACTACGACATCGGCAGGGTCGCCGGGGCGGGCCTGCACGCGGACGGCTACACCGGCACCGCCCGGATGGTGGTCGACGAGCGGCGCGGGGTGCTGCTCGGGGTGACCTTCGCCGGACCGGACGTCGGCGACCTGCTGCAGGCGGCGACGATCGCGGTCGTCGGCGCGGTGCCGCTGGCCCGGCTGTGGCACGCCGTGCCGGCGTACCCGACGGTCAGCGAGATCTGGCTGCGGCTGCTGGAGGCCTACGGCCGCCCTGCGTCGTGACCGCCGGGCGGGGGTCACGGTTATTTCCCGGTACGCCGGATCGGGCTCCCGCGCGGGCCTGGTGCCAGCCACCCGAACGGGCGTCCGGCGGATCGGCATCGCCTGGCGCGGACTATCGTTTGGGGCATGCCGAACGACGCCGTTGTCACATTTGAGCAGGTCGATGCCGATGGTCTGGTGATCGCGGCGCTCTCCGGAGAGCTGGACCTCGACCGCGCCGACGCGGTCCGGGACAGCCTGGCCACGGCCGCGGCGAGCGGCGAGTGCCGGTATTTGAATGTGGACGTCGGCGAGGTCACGTTCATCGACTCGTATGCGTTGGGGGCGCTGGTCAGCGCCCGGAACACGGCGGCGAGTCATGGGGTTTCGCTGACGCTGGCCAATCCCTCGCAGCCGGTTCGCAAGGCGATCCAGGTGACCGGCCTCAATCACGTGTTCGGCCTGCCTGCTACCACCTGATCCGGCTCTTGCTGGGTTCCGGCCCGGCTGTGTCATCCCGTTGCGTTCGTTTGTTGCGGCCTCGTCCTCCGTCGCGCTCCGCTGCTGGGCTCCGTGACGGGCGGCACCGCTTGTTTGGCATCCTAGGAGGATAGGTAGGTTTCCTCCGGCCGAGTGGTGCGGGCGGCGAGCCGGGTGACAGATTGGGAGCATGGACTATCGCCGGGCATATCGGGCCGCCGCCGTCTCGTTCGCCGACCTGGTGTCACGGCTGCCCGCGGATCGCTGGGACGGCCCCGGGCTCGGCGACTGGAACCTGCGCGAGCTGGTCGGCCACACCGTCAGCGCGGCGTTGCGCCAGGTGCCCCCGGTGCTCGCCACCACCGGCGCCACCATGACCCTCGGCGCGCCGCAGGACTACTGGGCGTTCGCCCGGTCCGCCCCGCCGGAGCTGTACGCCGCGGCGACGGCCGCGTCCTCGGCCGACGCCCGCGAGACCGGCAAGTGGCTGGGCGACGCCGCCGCCGACCGGGTCGGCGAATTGGTCGGCCACGCCACCGCCGCGCTGGCCGCCGCCGGCGACGACGACGTGGTGACCACCCCGGCCGGCGGGATGCGGGTCCGGGACTGGCTGCCCACCCGCACCTTCGAACTGGTCGTGCACGGCATGGACCTCGCCGCCGCCGCGGAGGTGCCGTTCGACCTGCCGTCGGAGGTGGTTGCTGAGGCCGTGATGCTGGCCTCGCGGATCGCGCTGGCGGTTGGTGACGGTGGGCTGGTGCTGCGGGCTCTCACCGGCCGCGGCCCACTCCCGGAGCATTTCTCCATCCTCTGAGCGAGGGGCGCCTGCCCCGCCTGCCCCGCCTGCCGCGCCCGCCCCGCCTGCCGCGCCCGCCCCGCCTGCCGCGCCCGCCCCGCCTGCCGCGCCCGCCGCGTCGCAAGATCTCCCCGTTGCGGTGCCTCGACAGATTCGTGCCGTAACGGATTTTCCGGGCGGGCTGGGGTGCCCGGTTCGTGTGCTGGCCGCTGGCCGCACCCAACTCCCGGCAGCCGTTCACAGACCTTGGAGAGCTACGGCGTGCTCGGCGCCTTCACGCATCAAGGTCGCGACCACTGGCGACAATATGCGCCGTTTTGCGAGGCTTGGGTCCGGGATGTGGGACCGGAAGCTCAGGGTGTGGTCACCGTGCCCGACATGCGGGACCGGGCTCATCAGCTGGACGTGGGCCCGCATGGTGGACAGTCGAGGCCGGGGCCTCATCGGGTGACCAACCTTGACTCGCACGTCCAGTGCGACCTCGCCGATCCAGCCCTCGTCAGCCAGAATCCCTGCCCCACGCGGCAAATGCGGTGCTCACACCCAATCGCCGGCTTTCTCCATGCCCGCGATATGCGGCCAAAATGGACAGTTGGGACCACGGCCGTCAGCCATCGACGGACGGCCGTCAAAGAGTGACCAGGTGCACACTTCACGGTGTCCCAGGGGGATCCATGCCGATCGCGCTGGCCCTAGAGTGGCAGTTCGATCTGACTCGATCCGGTCTCCGGCAGACGAGGAGAGACGTGACCCTGGTGGCACCGGTTGCTTCCGACGGCGCGCCCGAGGCACCGCCCCGGGAGCCCGACGACGCCGTGCGGGTGCGGGGAGTCCCGATTCCCCGGCCGCTGCTGGTGTGGCTGCCCTCGCTGGTCCCGGCGCTGCTCATGCTGGTCGTCGGCCGGATCGGCCTGCGGCGGCCCGCGGTCGGCTGGGACGAGAATGCGACCTGGCTGGCCAGCCGGCGCACGGTCGGGCAGATCGTCGAGCTGGCCCGGCATTTCGACGGGGTGATCTCGCCCTACTACATGTTCATGCACTTCTGGACGTCCGTCTTCGGCGACTCCGAGTTCTGGCTGCGCGCGCCGTCGCTGCTCGCGGTGGCGCTCGGCGTGGGCGTCTCGGCCGAGCTCGGGCGGCGGTTGTTCGGCCCGGCGGTCGGCCTGCTGGGCGGTCTGCTCCTGGTCACCGTGCCGCAACTTTCCCGGTACGCCCAGGATGCCCGCGCCTACGGCCTGGCCTTCCTCTTCGCGACCCTCGCGACGCTCCTGCTGCATCGCGCCCTGCGGCGGCCGTCCTGGCCCCGCTGGATCGGGTACGGCGTCACCGTCACCCTGCTCGGACTGTCGCACATCCTGGCGTTGCTGGTGCTGATCGGGCACGCCTACGCGGTGCTCACCCGCGCCCGCCGGGACGCGACGGGGACCAGGCCGCTGCGCTGGGCCGTGGTGACGGCGGTCGCGGTGCTGCCCGTGCTGCCGTTCGTGTATCTCGGCCTCACCCAGCGTGGCTCCCAGCTCGACTGGCTGCCGCCGATGACCGTGCGTCAGGTGCTGGACGCCCCCGGCGACATCTTCGGCGCCGCGGCGGTGGGCCTGCTGCTGATCGGGCTCGCCCTGGTGGCCCGGCATCGCGACGAGCGGGCGCTGCGTGAGTTCGCCGTGCTGGCGGTCGCGCCGCCGGCGGTGCTGATGGGCGCCTCGTTCGTGACCTCGTCGTTGTGGGTGCCGCGGTACGTCCTCGTGGTCGTGCCGGTGGTCTGTCTCGGCGCGGCGGTCTCGCTGCGGGCCGTGCCGCTGCGGGCGATCGCCGCGCTGGTGCTGCTGGCCGGGGTGGGCTATCCCGCCCAGCAGCGGCTGCGCAGCCAGACCAGCCACATGGGCCCGGACTTCCGCACGGTCGCGCGCGACCTCGACCGAAACCAGCAGCCCGGCGACGTGATCGTGTACGGCTCCTCGGGCGCCTGGTCGCTGCGCGCGGGCATCGACTACCAGCTCCGCGGCCGGGCCAAGCCCCGCGACGTGCTGCTGCGGACCCCGGCCGCCGAGGTCGGCGAGCTGGATGCGGTCCAGTGCGCCGACAAGGTCGCCTGTCTGGGGGCGGCGAAGCGGGTCTGGTTCTTCCGCTGGCAAGCGCCGGGCAAGGAGCTGACCTCGGCGGCACCACTGGCCGACGCCGGCGGGCTCGGCACGGTCCTGACCAGCCAATACCGCGTGGCGGGAGTCTGGCACGCCACCAAGGCCAACCTGATCCTCTTCGAACGCCGCTGACCACCACCCGGCCAGACCGCGAAGGTCGCGGCGCGAGGTCATGCCGCGGTGATCACGGCCCGAAGGTCACGGCCCGGAGATCACGGCCCGGAGATCACGGCCCGGAGATCACGGCCCGGAGATCACGGTGAAGGGGTCGCCGGGCAGGACAAGACGCAGGGGTACTGCATCCAGGCGCGCATGTCGCCCCGCTGGTCGAACAGGTAGGCGCCGTCGCCCCTGGCCTGTTCGTCGGCCGTCGGGTTGTCGAAGACCGGGGTCGTCTGGCCCCAGTATTTGTGCGTGGCGGTGGCCGTACCGGAACCGGCGTGGACGTAGAGCGCGTCGCGCGCGGGCACGACCGTGCCCGGCGGGAAGGTGTAGCGGCGCAGGGCCGAGTCTCGCACCCACCATCCCGCGACCGGCAGGGCGGCGTCCGAGCCGTTCTCGATGCGGACCCATTCGCCGTTGAGGTTCTGGTCGTCGGAGCCCTCGGCGTCGTAGTTGACCACCACGGCGATCGGGGTGCTCTGCGCCGGGCCCGTTCCGCAGCTGTCGGTGTCGAAGAGGTTGAGGCCGTCGCGGGCGGCCTGGGCCTGCGCCACCCGGTAGCGCTGGTTCCAGGCCCACTCGGCGCCGAACGGCTGCCACAGTGCCAGGCCGCGGCGCAGCAGGTCCAGGCCGACGTCCTGCCAGCTGCCGTTGATCTTGACGGCGACGCTGCGCAACGGGCGGTTGCGGCTGCTGCTGGACGCCTGCTGGGCCGTCAGGCGGACCACTCCCCCGCCCGCCCTGATCAGCTGTTCCAGGCGGGCGGTGGCGGCCAGGCCGTGGCACTCGCCGCGGCGGCGTTGCGGCACGGACGAGTAGACCGTCAGTTCCATCGCCTGCGCGTTGATGAGCCGGATCGAGCGCGGGGTGCTCGTGCCGTCACCGGCGAGGTCGACCGACAGGGTGTCGCCGTCGTTGACGCGTACCACCTTGCCGGTCCAGACCTGGCACGCCGGGCTGGGGCCGGTCGGCAGGCACGGCGCCGTCGCGGCCGCGGCCGGCGCCGCGGGGGCGACGGCGAGGGCGCCGGCCACCGCCGTCGCGCCGAGGACGGAGAAGAGGCGACCCAACATGCCTGACCCATCGGCGGCCCGGGCCGCCGCGTAAGAGGTTCGCGGACACCGGCACCCAACGTTCGGGCGCTACCGCCGGTCCGGCCCTGCGGGCTGACGGCGCGCGGAAATCGGTGGGCGTGGCGGGTCCGCCGCCCGCAGAATGTCACGATGACGGACTGCATGACCACGCCCATCACCGCGGAACTGCTGCGCGGCGCTCTGGAGCTGGAGCACACCGAGGGCGGCGTGCGGCCGCACCGGCTGCCCGCCCGGGCCCGGGCCCAGTGCGCCGACCCCCAGCTGGCCATGGTGGAGGCCCAACCCTCCGGCGTACGGCTGGCGTTCCGCACCCGGGCCACCGCCGTCGAGGTGACCGCCCGGCGCACCAAGATCGCCTACCTGGGCGCGCCGCCCCGCCCCGACGGCGTGTACGACCTGCTCGTCGACGCCGAGCTCGCCGGGCAGGCCACGGCGAGCGGCGGCGACGTCCTGATGATCGACATGACCACCGACGCCCGGGAGACCCGGCCCGGCCCGGTCGGCACGGTCCGGTTCGCCGGTCTGCCCGGCCGGGTCAAGGACGTCGAGATCTGGCTGCCGTACAACGAGATGATCGAGCTGGTCGCCCTGCGCACCGACGCGCCCGTGACGCCGCTGCCGGACGCGGGCCGCCGGAGGTGGCTGCACCACGGCAGTTCGATCAGCCACGGTTCGAACGCCGCCAGTCCCAGCACGACCTGGCCCGCCCTGGCCGGCGCCCGCGGCGGCGTGGAGCTGACCAACCTGGGCCTCGGCGGCAACGCCCTGCTCGACCCGTTCACCGCCCGGGCCCTGCGGGACACCCCCGCGGAGCTGATCAGCGTCAAGATCGGCATCAACCTCGTCAACGTCGACCTGATGCGGCTGCGCGCCTTCGAGCCCGCGGTGCACGGCCTGCTCGACACCGTCCGCGAGGGCCACCCGGAGGTGCCGCTCCTGGTCGTCTCGCCCATCCTGTGCCCCATCCACGAGGACACCCCCGGGCCCAGCGCCCCGGACCTCGGCGCGAAGACGCTGCGGTTCCGGGCCACCGGCAATCCGGCGGAACGGGCCGAGGGGAAGCTGACCCTCACCGTCATCCGCGACGAGCTGGCCCGCATCGTGCGGCAACGGGCGGCCGACGACCCGAACCTGCACTACCTCGACGGGCGCGAGCTCTACGGCGCGGCGGACAGCGCCGAACTCCCGCTGCCCGACGAGCTGCATCCGGACGCCGCCACCCACCGCCGCATCGGCGAACGCTTCGCCGCCCTGGCCTTCGGACCCGGCGGCCCGTTCGCCGCCGGACCCGCCTGACACCGCCTACCCGCGGCGACGGAAAGGCCAGGCTGCCCGCCAGGACCCGCCTACCGGCAGTCGCGGACAAACCAGGCTGCCCGCCAGGACCGCCTACTGGCAGTGGCGGAAAGGCCAGGCTGCCCGTCAGGGACCGCCTACCGGCGGCGGCGGAATTCGCGGGCCAGCACGTCGCGGGCCACTCTCGTGCCGACCTGGACGCCCTGGACGTCCGCGCTGCGGAAGTGCACGCCGGCCCAGATCCTCGCCTCCACGACCTCCGCCAGCGCCTGCGAGAAGCTGGTGAACGACCGGGTGGTGCCCGAGTCGGCGCTGTAGGCGCTGAACGACAGGTCGTCGCGGCCGAAGAACGTGCGCAGCGCCAGCATGATCGCCGAGGTCGAGCAGGTGTGCCCGGAGGTGTGGTCCGGGAACGGCGGGGTGACCACCAGCGGCATCCAGGCCGGGTCGGCCGTGGTGGCCGGGTTGCCGTCGGTGTCGGCGAGCTGGACCGCCGTCACCGGCCGCCAGAAGTTCCAATGCTTCTTCTCGTTGAAGCAGGCGGTCAGGGCGTCGGCGTTGGCGATGTCGGCCATCGCGAACATCCGCGCGGTCTGCAGCGTGCCGAGGTGCTGGCTGCGCGCCAGGCCGCGCTTGATCTCCCACTCGCCGAGGCGCCGGTCGTGCCACCAGAGCGCCGCCTGGGTCTGGTCCGCCGTGCGGACCGTGCTGGTGACCGAGCCGAGGGCCTTGATCTCGTTCAGCTCCCGCGCCCAGCGGGCACTGGTCAGCGCCGGCGGCCCGGCGGTGCGGTAGCCGGCGGCGCTGTCGATGACGAACGGCTTCAGGTCGGCGAGCCACGCGCCGTCCTGGGCGAACGTGGGCGGGGTGGGCCGCCACTGGCCCGGGGCCGTGCCGGGATTCCAGGTGCCGGCGCCGAATGCGCCGTCGCCGCGGCGGGCCTCGATCATCGCGGCCGCGGCCTGCTCACCCACGGTGATCCCGCCGCGCTTCGACCGACCATCGGGTACGGCCGCGAGCGCCGCGTCGTACTGTGCGGTCAAGGCGTCCGCCTGGGCGGGGAAGAGCGAGCGCAGCACGTGGTAGGCCGCGCTCGCGACGGCGGCGTCGGCCGAGTCGCCGCGCCGGCTGCGCGGGGCGATCAGGTACGGCTGGTACGGCGCCCCGGCGATCGCGTTGACCGCGTCGTAGACGGCGCCCTGCACCATCGCGAAGCTGCGGCCGGTCACGTTCGGCGCCTGGCGGGCGACCTCGTAGATCGCGGTCTGCGCATGCGAGTTCCAGGTGATGACCGCGTTCGTCGCCGGCGTGGTGCCGGCGCCCGGCGTCAGCACCGCCTGCCCGGTGCCGGCCTGGGCGGAGTCCGGCGTCAGCATCCCCGGCCTGGTGCCGGCCTGGGCGGCGCCCGGCGTCAGCGTCGCCGGGCCGGTGAGCGCGAGCGCGGCCAGCGCGGCCAGCACGGCCCGAGATCTCGTGAGCATCGTTTCCCCCGATGGTGGTTCCGCCGGCCGGTGAGCAGCCGGATTCAGCGTGCGACCGCCGGGAACCGCGGGCAAGGGATCGAAATGGGGAAATGTCTCGGGTATCAGCCTCGGGGCCAAATGGCTCTTTACCCGATCCCCAGGATGCATCGTGCACCCGTGCGGCCGAACGGCGGGATCGGGATCGTGGCTATCATCGGCAGCCACGGACGGTGGAGGTCGAGCGCATGAGCACCCCCCGCACGCGGCTCGGCCTGGTCGCCGCGCTGTTGGCGAGCACCGCCCTGCTGGCGATGCCGGCCGGCGGCAACGCCCCGCCCGCGGCGCCGGTGACCGCGGCGTCGGCCTGGCCCCAGGCCCAGCGCGGCACCGTGCAGGCCACCCTGGCCGACGGCGCCGAGTACCGGCCGGGGCTCTTCCTCGACGCCCGCACCTCGATCGGCACCGCGGCCTCCGCCGACGACCGCTACCTGCGCCTGGTCCGGGTCGCCGCGGACGGCTCGGTGCGGCAGCTGCGGCAGCTGCCCCGGGCCCGGCATCCCTCGTTCCAGGCCCTGACCGTCGCCGGTGACGTGCTGGCCTGGGTGGAGAGCACCGACGGCGGCAAGCGGCAGCTCTTCACCGCCGGCCTGAGCGGCACAGCGCCCCGGGAGCTGACCGCCGACCTGGGCCGCGCCGAGTTCTACCAGTCCCAGTACGACCTGGTGATCGCCGACGGCTGGGTGCACTGGGTCGCGGCGGCCACCGGCGACGTCACCCAGGTGCGCTCGGTCGCGCTGACCGGCGGGCCGGTGCGGAGCCGCAGCGAGCCGGGCACCTGGAAACTGTCGGCGTACCCGTGGCTGGTCAACGGCGTCAACGACACCTCGGGCAGCACCGTCCTGCGCAACCTGAGCACCGGCCGGGACAGCCCGGTGCGCGGGGCCCGCGCCCGGGCCACCACGGCGTGCAGCCCGGCCTGGTGCCGGATGGCGTCGCTGACCGCCGGCGGGCTCAACCGGATCGAGCTGATGCGCCCCGACGGCAGCGCCCGGGAACGGATCGCCGGGGACACCGCCGCCACGGTGATCGTCGACGTGGCGCCGCTGGACCGCTTCGAGGTGCTCGCCCGGATCGGGCCCAACTCGGAGCTGACCGGCAACAACGAGCTGATCGCGGTGGAGATCGCCACCCGCCGCACGGTGGAGATCAGCCCGGACGCGGGCTCGGTGTCCTACCGGGGCGGGATGCTGTGGTGGTCGACCGGCAACCTGGACGCCATCGTCTGGCACGCCCTCGACCTGCGCACCATCTGACCCGCTCAGGCCGACCCACACAGGCCGACCCAACACAGGCCGGGACCGCTCAGGCCGGGACCACTCAGGCCGGGACCACTCAGGCCCGGACCGTGAGCCGCTCCAGGCCGGTCAGGACCTGCTGGGCGGCCACCGTCGCCGCCGACAGTTGCCGGGTCACCTCGGCCAGCACGGCGGCCTGCTCCCGCACCGACGCCGCGATGTCCGCCTGGATCGCGTGGATGTCGGCGACCGCGGTGGTCGTCGAGTCGAAGGTGGTCGCCACGTCGGCGGTCTGCGCGACGATCGCCTGGATCACCCCGTTGACCCGGTCCACCGACGCCGCGGTCTGCTGGGCGAGCTGCTTGACCTCGTTGGCCACCACGCCGAAGCCCCGGCCGGCCTCCCCCGCGCGGGCCGCCTCGATGGTCGCGTTCAGCGACAGCAGGTTGGTCTGCCCGGCTAGCTGGGCGATCAGCGCGTTCACCGTGGCGATCTCCGCGACCGACGTCTCCAGGGCGCGGACCTTGGCCGCCGCGGTGAGCGCCGTGTCCTTGCCCGCCGATGCGCTGCCGGCCGCGTCGTGCGAACGCTCGGAGATGTCCCGGACCGCGCTGGTGAGCACGGCCAGTTCGGCGTCGACCGCCGCGACGGCGGCGATCGCGGCGCGGGCCTGGTCGCCGATGGCCAGCGCGTCGGCCGAGAGCCGCTCGGCGCCGGCCGAGACCTCCGCCGCCCGGGACCGCTCCGCGTCGGCCGCGCGGTCCGTGGCCTGCTGCGCGGTGCGGGCGATCGCGGACCGTTGCGCCTCCGCGGCCTCGGCCAGCACCTCGTTCTCCCGCTCGGCCAGCTCCGCGAAGTGCCAGAGCACGATGATCCCGGTGACCTCCAGGGCGGCCAGCCCGGCGTGCAGGGCCACCTGGCCCAGCCCGTCGAGCAGCGACATGTGTGCCATGCCGAACACCCGGTGCGGAATGAGCAGGCCGAGCGTGCCGTGGTGCAGCACCACGATCACCACGGCCCAGAGCAGGGGCATCCACTGCTGGTAGAGGGCGACGAAGACCAGGACGGCGTACAGGTGGATGTGCATGGCCATCTCGCCGCCGGACAGCTCGATGGCCGCGAACGTGCAGGAGATCAGGCCGATGCTGGCGGCCGACGCCCGGGCCCGGGGTTCGCGCAGCACGGCCGCGGCGACGGCCAGCACGGCGATGCCCGCGGGCACGGCGGCGGCCTCCCACCGTGGCATCGGCCCGAGCAGCCCCAGCAGCACGAGCGCCGGCGGGTGCAGCCACAGCAGCCGGGTGACGATGCGGTGGCGCGCGGCCCACGACTCCGCGGAGAGCCGGGCGCCGCGCGGAAGCCGGGACCCGAGCGTTGCCATGGCACCATCATCCGGTCCGGAGCCCGCCGCGGAGCCGAGTCGTCGAAGTTGCCCCGGCGCAGGTCAGCGCGGTTCTCCCCGGCCCGGCGCAAAGAAAGCCGGCCGATCCGGTAACCGGGCGGCGGCTGCCGGACCTGAACGTTTCGACGAGGCCGCGCGACGAGGGGAGAAGGCCGGCGTGAGCGACGAGGAGGAGTTCACGGCGATGTTCCGCCGGCACTATCCCCGCGTGCTGGCGTTCGTGTCCCGCCGCACCGCACAGTCGCAGGCCCACGACGTCGTCGCCGACACCTTCGCCACCGCCTGGCGGCACTTCGCCCGGCTGCCGGCCGAGCCGCTGCCGTGGCTCTACCGGGTCGCCCGCAACAGCCTGGCCAACCAGGAACGGGCGGCCCGGCGCCAGGCCCGGCTCTTCGACCGGATCGCCGGCGGGGGCGTGCCGCCGGCGCCCGACCACGCCGTCTCGGTCGTCGCCGATGCCGGGCTGCGCGAGGCGCTGGGCCGGCTGTCCCGGATGGACCGGGAGGCGTTGCTGCTGATCGGCTGGGAGGGCCTGGACCACGACGCCGCCGCGCACGTGCTGGGCTGCACGGCCGTGGCGTTCAAGGTCCGGGTGCACCGCGCCCGGCGCCGGCTGGCCCGGCTGCTCGCGGCGGCGGACCAGGACCAGGCGCCGCCATCACCGCCGCCGCCGCCGCCGTACGAGCTGCACAATGCCGCGAGCACGAGGGGGAAGTCCGCATGACCGACCAGGACGCCATGACCCGGCTGGCCGCCGCCAACCCCGTGCCGGACGCCGCCGTACGCGACAGTGCCGCCTCGCCGCGCGCGCTCCTCCTCCAGCGGCAGGTGCTGGCACAACCCCGCCGCCGGCCCGCCATCGCGCCACGGTGGCGGTACGGGCTGGTCCCGGTCGCGGCCGCCGCCGTGGCGCTGGCCGGGTACGCCGTCGTGCACCAGGCGGCCCCGTCCCGGCCACCGGCCCCGGTCGTGGCGAGCCGGGCCACCCCGCAGAGCATCCTGGCGCAGGCCGCGGCGCAGGCCGAACACGAGGGCCGGCGCGGGCAGTTCGTGCACGCCACCGGCGCCGTGGCGCGGATCGTGCACCTCGGGCCCGGGACCGGCTACGACGTCATCCGGGTCGACTCGGTGCAGAGTGTCCAGCCCGCGGACGGCCGGCCCGGCGAGGGCTGGCTCACCATCGGCGAGCAGGGTTCGAGCGTCCGGCCGCTGACCGCCGCCGACGCCGCCGCGTACGCCGCGGACGGCTCACCCGGGCCGGCCGCGCTGCCCCGGGACGGCGCGCAGACCCTGCACCCGGACCTGGCCGGCGACCAGGCCTACGCGGGCGTGCTCGGCGACCTGCCCGACGACCCCGCCCGCACCGGCGCCGCGATGCTCGCCTGGCTGGCCGAGGCCGGGCTGGGCACGCCCGCGGACCCGCAGGGCTGGCTGTTCCGGACCGGCACGACGCTGCTCGACACGTTCACCGACGTGGCGGCCGGCACCGACCGGGCGAAGATCTACCGGATGCTGGCCGGGCTGGCCGGCGTGCGAACGCTGGCGGCCGAGGCGGACCCGTTGGGCCGCCCCGCGCGGGCGCTGGCATACACCGCGCCGACGCCCCGGCACGGGCTCGTCGAGTGGCAGGTGTACCTCGGCCCGGACTCCGACCGGATCACCTACACCCAGGCCGTGATCCGGCAGCCGGGACCGGCCAACGCCGGCGTGCCGGCCGGCGCCGTGCAGTACAGCACCGCCGTCACCGCGGTCACCTGGAGCGACAAGCCGTAGCGGATGGCTGGTCCCGCCGCGGCGGCGGGCCGTTCGACGCTGCCCCGACCATGGGAGACCCGTGTGACACTGCTCGCCGAACCCGTGCCCCGCACCCGTCGACACTGTGCCCGTACCCTCGTGTTTTGCGGCCTTGCGGCCCTTTTCGGCCTGGCCGTCCGCGCCTTCGACGCGCACTACCGGTTCTTCGACATGGTGATCTACCACGACGCGATCCGCTGGTGGACCCACGGCGGCGAGCTGTACGACTACGCCGCGCCGGTCCGCGGCGAGCTGGGCTTCACCTACCCGCCGTTCGCGGCGTTCGTGCTGATGCCGGTCGCCCGCATCCCCGCGGCGACGGCGGGCTGGCTGAACGCCGCCGGCAGCGTGCTGGCGCTGACGGTGGTCCTGGCCGTGCTCGCCGCCCCCATCGCGGCCCGGCACGGCCGCCCGCTGCGGCAGGTGCTGGTGGTGGCGGTGCCGCTGGCGCTGTGCACCGAGCCGGTCCGGCAGACGCTCGGCTTCGGGCAGGTCAACCTGTGGCTGTTCGCCCTGGTGGTGCTGGACCTGGTGGTGCTGGGCCGCGGCGGCTCGCGGTGGGCCGGCGTGGGCGTCGGCGTCGCTACCGCGATCAAGCTCACCCCCGGGCTCTTCATCGTCTACCTGCTGGTCACCGGCCAGTGGCGGGCGGCGCGCACGGCCGCGGCGACGACCGCCGCGCTGACCGGGGGCGCGGTGCTGCTCGCCCCGGCGGAGTCGCTGCGCTACTTCGGTGACCTGCTGTGGCAGACCGACCGGGTGGGTGCGGCGGACGCGCTGACCAACCAGTCCCTGACCGGGCTGCTCGCCCGCCTGGCCGGCACGCCGTCGGCGCCGGCCGGCTGGTGGCTCGCCGGCTGCGTGCTCGTGCTGGTGGTGGGGCTGCGCCGGGCGCGGCTGGCGCACGCGGCCGGCGACGAGGTGGCCGCGCTGACGCTGACCGGGCTGACCGCCAACCTGGTCAGCCCGATCTCCTGGACCCATCACCTGGTTTTCCTGCCGGTCGCGGTGCTCATCCTGGCGGATGCGGCCGCCCGGGGGCGCGATCGGCTGCCGGCGGTGGGGGCGGTCGCGGTGTACGCCCTCAGCGTCGTCTCCCCGAGCTGGCTCGCCGCGGCCCCGGGGGTGGTCCTGTCGAACACGTTTGCGCTGATGCTGCTTGTTCTTGTCGCCGTCCTGCCGTGGCGGGTTGTCGCCGTGCGGACGTCTTTGCTCAGGCCTGCGGGGTGACGGCCGCGCGGATGGCGGCCGCGACCGTGTCGACGGTGACCGCCCGGAGCAGGTCGAGGTCGGCCTGCGCCGTGGACCGGCCGGTCGCCAGGGCCACGACCGCGTCGCCGTCGAACCGCGAGTGCGCCGGGTGGATCGCGCGCGCGAATCCGGTGTGGCCGCTCTGGGCGAGCAGGAAACAGTCGTTCTTGGACAGCCGGGCGTCGGTCAGCACGACCGCGACGGTGGTGTTCTGCATCCCGTACGGCGCGGCCGGGGCTGGCGGGCCGCCGAAGAGGGGCTCGCCGTCGCGGCCGAGCACGTCGCCCCAGGCGTTGACGGCGACGACGGCGGCCACCCGGACCGCGCCCGCCTCGCGTTCGGCCCGGCCCAGCCCGCCCGGGTCGAGCCGGCCGCGCCACTTGCCCGTCGAGGCGCCCGCGCCGGCGCCGACCCGGCCGGCGGTCAGTTCGGTGCCGGCGTACGCGGACAGCGCGGCGGCCCGGCCGCTCGCCGCGTCCGGCGGCCCGGTCAGCACCGACCCGTCGAAGATCGACATGCCGATCACGATCGGCACCGGCCCGGCCGGGGTGGGAAAGCCCGCGCCGCGCTCGCGCAGCAGCGCCATCACGCCCTCGGCGGCGGCGAGCCCGAACGCCGAGCCGCCGGAGAGCACCACCGCGTCGACCCGGTCCACCAGCCGGGTCGGCTCCAGCAGCGCGAACTCGCGGGTGGCGGGGGCCCCGCCGCGCACCTCGCCGGAGCCGACGGTCCCGGCGGGCGGGAGGATCACCGTCACGCCGGTGCCGGGCCCGGTCCAGTGGCCGGCCCAGGCGGACAACAACTGCGGTTCGGTCATGACCCCATCCTGCCCGGGCCCGCTACGGCTGGGCGTCCTGGAACAGCTCGAGCGTCGACTCAAGCTGCGAATGCAGCGGGGACGGCAGCGCGCCGGGGCGGAACCAGCCCAGCTCGTCGAACTTGTGCGGCTCCCCGATCGCCACCGCACCCCGGTCGACGAGCACCGCGAAGATCACCGCCACCCAGTGCGACAGCGGCTCGGCCCGGACCACGTTGCGGACGCCCAGCAGGGTGATCTCGCGCGGCTCCGTCGCGTACTCCTCCTTGACCTCGCGGGTGACCGCGGCGTCGAAGGTCTCACCGAATTCCAGCGCGCCCGCGCCGGTGTCCCAGCTCCCGGGCTCGTCCCGGGCCCCGGCCGAGCGCCGGGCGAGCAGGATCTCGCCGGCGCCGTCGTGGCAGATGAAGACGCAGGACACGCGGGGTTCTTTCGTCACGGCAGACCATTGTGCCGCACGCCCGATGTATCCCAGTGGGCGGATGAACGCACGGCCGGCGTAACTCAGCGCGCGTTGAGTTACCGTCAGGAATGGCCACCGACCTCTCGTCCCGCCTCGTCGTGGAGCTCGCCCAGGTCGACGCCGGCATGCTGGCCACCGTCGGCGGCAAGGCGGGCAACCTCGGGGAGATGATCCGCGCCGGCCTGCCCGTGCCGCCCGGGGTGTGCGTCACCACGGACGCGTACCGGCTGGCCGTCGCGGGCACCGCCCTGGGCGACGTCCTGCCCGAGCTGGCCGCGGCGCCGGCCGACGACGTCGCGGCGCTGACCGCGCTCGCCGGCCGGGCCCGCGCGGCGCTGCTCACCGCGCCCGTCCCGGCCGCCGTCACTGCCGCCGTCACCGCCGCGTACGCCCGCCTCGGCAGGGACGTGCCCGTCGCGGTTCGCTCCTCGGCCACCGCCGAGGATCTGCCGTCGGCGAGCTTCGCCGGTCAGCAGGACACCTATCTCAACGTCGTCGGCGCGGCGTCCGTGATCGACGCCGTCGCCCGCTGCTGGGCCTCGCTCTGGACCGATCGCGCGGTCGTCTACCGGGCCGCCAACGGCGTCGACCACCGCGCGGTGTATCTCGCCGTCGTCATCCAGCGCATGGTCGACGCGCAGGTCGCCGGCGTGTTGTTCACCGCCGACCCGGTCACCGGCCGGCGCCGCCAGGCCGTCATCGACGCCGGTCCCGGGCTCGGCGAGGCGGTGGTCTCCGGGGCCGTCAACCCGGACCACTTCGTCGTCGACACCGCCACCGGCCGCATTCTCAGCCGGCGGCTCGGCGACAAGCGGGTCGCCGTGCGGGCCCGGCCCGGTGGCGGCGTCGAGCACGTCGCCTCCGGGGACGGCGCGGCGACCGCCTGCGTCAGCGACGATCAGGTCCGCGAGCTCGCCGCCCTCGGCGACCGGGTCGAGGCGCACTACGGCGCGCCCCAGGACACCGAGTGGGCCGTCGACGGCGACGGCACGCTCTGGCTGACCCAGGCCCGGCCGGTCACCACGCTGTATCCCGTGCCGGACCCGGTGAGCGACGGCCTGCGCGTGTACTTCTGCTTCAGCGTCGCGCAGGGGCTGTACCGGCCCATCACGCCGATGGGTGTCGCCGCGTTGCGGCTGCTCGGCACCTCGGCGGCGCGGGAGTTCGGCTTCGCCGTCGCGGATCCGCTCGCCGGGCCGGCCGCGCTCGTCACCCCCGGGCAGCGGATCTTCGTCGACTGCACCGGCGCCGTCCGCAGCCGGGTCGGCCGCTTCGCCATCCCCCGGGTCCTCGACGTCATGGAGGCCCGGTCCGCGGTGGTGATGCGGCGGCTCTTCGACGATCCCCGCCTGTCGATCACCCAGGCGTCGCTGCGGCCGTTCCTGCGCCGGGCGGCCCGGTTCGCCGTCCGGCATCGCCTTCCCGTACGGCTGATCCGCGGTATCGCCGCGCCCGACGCCCTGCACCGCGACCTGGACCGCCTGCCCGCCGAGATCCGCCGGCGGTTGTCGCTGCCCGCCACGGCCACCCCCGCCGAGCGGCTCGACCTGGTCGAGCACGCCCTCGCCACCGACGTCCTGCCGCTCGCCCCGCGGGCCATGGCGCCCGCGGCGGGCGGGTTCGCGCTGCTCGGCCTGGCCGGCCGGCTCGCCCGCTCCCGGCCGGGGGAGCTGCAGACGGTCCTGCGCGGGCTGCCGCACAACGTCACCACCGCCATGGACCTCGAGCTCTGGCAGCTGGCCCACTCCATCCGCCGGGACGCCGCCGCGACCGACCTGCTGCTGACCACTCCCCTGGCCACGCTCGCGGACCGCTGGCGCGACGGAGACCTGCCCGGTCCCGTCCAAGCCGGGCTGACGGACTTCCTCGACCGGTACGGCGAGCGCGCCGTCGCCGAGATCGACCTGGGGGTGCCGCGCTGGTCCGACGACCCCCGGCACGTCATCGGCGTGGTGATCAACTATCTGCGCCTCGACGACGACCGGGGCGCCCCCGACGCCGTCTTCGCCCGGGGCGCGGCGGAGGCCGGCCGGATGGTCGGCACCCTCGTCGACCGGTGCGGGGCCGTCCGCCGCCCGCTGGTCCGCTTCGCCCTCGACCGGGCGCGCCGCCTCGCCGGCGTCCGCGAGCTGCCCAAATACCTCCTGATCGTCGCCTTCGCCCAGCTGCGGGCCCAGCTGCGGCTGGTCGGCCGGGCGCTGGCGGCCGACGCCCGGATCGCCGCGCCGGAGGACATCTTCATGCTCACCACGGCCGAGGCCCGCGCCGGGCTCGCCGGCCGCGACCTGCACGGCCTGGTCGCGGAGCGCCGCGCCGCCTACGACACCGAGCTGCGCCGCCGCGGCATCCCCCGGGTCCTGCTCTCCGACGGTACGGAGCCCGAGGCGAGCGCCGTTTCCGCCGACGCCCCGGACGGCGCGCTGGTCGGCACCGCCGCCTCCGCCGGCACGATCACCGCGATCGCCCGGCTGGTGCTCGACCCCGTGGGTGCGCGCCTGGAGCCGGGCGAGATCCTCGTCGCGCCCTCGACGGACCCCGGCTGGACCCCGCTGTTCCTGACCGCGGGCGGGCTGATCATGGAGATGGGCGGCGCCAACTCGCACGGCGCGGTGGTGGCCCGCGAGTACGGCATCCCCGCGGTCGTCGGCGTCCCCGACGCGACCACCCGGATCGCCACCGGCGACCTGATCACGCTCGACGGCACCGCGGGCACGGTCCTGCCCGCGCTGGGGTGACCTCCCGCGTCGTGCGAACCGGGGAGTCATCGGTAAATCGCTGGCGCGGCATCCCACCACGGTGGACGATCCGCAGGACCCGGGGCCTGCTTGAGAGGACGTTGCGATGACCGTTGCCGAGTCCACGCCGGCTGGATCCCGGCCCGAAGTCCGCACGGCGGCCGGAAGGTTGCGCGGCAGCCTTCCGGCCGCGGGTGTGACAGTTTTCCGTGGCATCCCGTTCGCCAAGCCCCCGGTCGGCGAGCTGCGCTTTGCCGCGCCGCGGCCGGTGGAGGGCTGGAGCGGGGTGCGAGAGGCCGTCTCGTACGGCCCGCCGCCCCCACAGAGCGGCCGTTTCGGCATGGACAGGCTGTCGCGGGACGCGGCGGATGACGACTGGCTGACGGTCAACGTCTGGTCCCCCGCACCCGACCCGGGCGCGGGACTGCCGGTGATGGTGTGGATCCAGGGCGGCGGCTACGTTTTCGGCACGTCCGGCCTCCCCGAATACGACGGTGGCCGGCTCGCGCGAGACGGTGGCGTCGTCGTGGTGACGTTCAACTACCGCATGGGCATCGAGGGCTTCGCGCAGCTCGAGGGGGCTCCCGCCAACCGGGGTCTGCTCGACCAGGTCGCCGCTCTCGAGTGGGTGCGCGACAACATCCGGGCCTTCGGCGGTGACCCCGACCGGGTCACGATCTTCGGCGAGTCGGCGGGCGGAGGATCGGTCGCCGCGCTGCTGGCGATGGACCGCGCGGCCGGGCTCTTCCACCGAGCCGTCGCGCAGAGCGTGCCGGGCGCGTTCTTCGCACCCGAACTCGCCGCGGACATCGCTGCCGCCTGCGCCGCCGAGCTGGGGCTGCGGCCCACGGTGGCCGACCTGTCCGGCATCGCCCCGCACCAGCTGCCCGCCGCCGCTGACACGATCAGCGCCAAAATGGACCAGTGGACGCACCGCTGGGGCCGGCCCGCATACCGGACGATTCCCTTCGCGCCCGTCGTCGACGGCGATATCCTGGCCGTCACACCGTGGCAGGCCCTGGCCGACGGCGCCGCCCGCGGCATCGACCTGCTCGTCGGCCACACCCGCGACGAGCAGCGCCTGTTCAGCGCCATCAGCGGTCTGCTCGGTGAGGTGAGCGAGGAACAGGCGGCAACCGCCCTCGAGATCCTGGCGCCCGGCCCGGACGGCGCGCGCCGCTACCGCGACGCCTATCCGGCGGCAGGCCCGGAGGAACTGTACGAACTGGTCCACTCCGACTGGCTGTTCCGGATACCGTCGCTCCACCTCGCCGAGGCCCAGACAGCTGCCGGCGGCCGAGCGTACGTCTACGAGCTGACCTGGCCGGCCCCGGGCATGGGCGGTGCCTTCGGCGCGTGCCACGGCCTCGACGTACCCCTGGTCTTCGGCAACCTGGACCGCGGCCAGCCTGCCATGCTGATCGGTGAAACACCGTCCCCGGAGGCAGAGAGCCTGTCCGCCCGGATGCGCGCCGCGTGGGTGTCGTTCGCCGCCCACGGCGACCCCGGCTGGCCGGCGTACGACACCGACCAACGCCTCGTGCAGGTCTTCGACAGTCGGCCGGTTGTCACCGCGTATCCGGAGGAGCCGTCCCGCGTGATCTGGCAGAGCCACACCTTCCCCGTGCTGCCGCTGATCAGCCGGTAGGGCCGGCCGGGGCCAACCGGTTCTGCTCAAGTGAGGACTTGAGGTAGGCCTTGGCGTAGCGCGGATCGCGGCGCGTTCGCTGATACCGACGACGACGGCCAGGAGGCGGGCCGGAAACCACACCCCTACGTTCCGACTATCCTGTCCCGTCACATCTCTGTTGGCGCAGGTCCGTCTAACCTCGGTCTTTCACTTAGCTGCCCGTTCATAGCTACTGATCGATGAAGCTGGTTTGTGGGTCTTGTGCCGTTTTGACGGCATGCCGAGGGCCCGGCGGTGGGCCGGGTTCCTCCGTGTATTTCTGGGTGGGACGTGAGACTGCGGGGTCAGCCGGCGGGTCTGGGTAGTGCGGCGAGGCGACCGAATGCGCTGGTCAGCGCGTCTTTCCAGGGCCAGCCGACAGCGACAGCGAGGCGGGTACGGCGGGCGGTCCGGGTGATCCGGGCGGCGACGTGCAGCAGGCGGTAACGCAGCTTCTTCGGTTCGGCGCGGGCGAGGTCGCCGTCCAGCAGCAAAATCTGGGTCCACGCGAGCAGGTCGATCCCTGTCAGGGCCAGTTGTAGCCAGGCCTGGTTGATCGCGAACATCCGCGACGGGAACCGGCCGAAGCCGGTGGTCTTGCCGGTGCGGATGCGGTCTTCGACCTGGGCGTGTGCCCGGTGGCGGGCCTCCAGGAACTGCAGTGATCCTTCGCCGGGTGGAGTGTCGGTGGCGACCATCTGGTGCCGCCAGCCCTCGATGGTGTCGAACAGCGACAGTTGTGCGCCGGGGTGGGGGCGTTCCCGGCGGACCAGGAATCGGGTGCCGTCCGGCCAGCCGGCCGCGTCGATCAGGCCGGTGATCTCGCAGACCTCGGCGTGTTCACGCAGGTCACCATCGGTGTCGATGGC
>Ga0307515_10007079_pt1 | contig 22280 bp, 15 predicted proteins | sample 17_EM_MG_FD_194513 | JGI IMG/M metagenome (GOLD analysis project Ga0307515, IMG submission 194513) | Populus trichocarpa ectomycorrhiza microbial communities from riparian zone in the Pacific Northwest, United States - 17_EM | ecosystem: Host-associated > Plants > Roots > Unclassified | place...
GGCGCCGAGTAATGGGAGGGGGGAGGAGGGGGAGGAGATTGGGGGTAGCTTGGCTGCAAGAAGGTCGTAATATTGGTATAGTATTAAACTTTAAAAATTGTGTCCTAGGAGCTTAATTAACGACCCCTATATAAAATATTAATAACGTTTAATTATAGAGCTTTAAACCGGCAGATCTCTTAGGAATACCTATTATAAGTAGCTCCAAGTACAAAATCTAAAATATTTAGTAGTGGTGTAAGTATGGGACGGGGGTATATATTTGCGTTCCTAAATATCGTTATATAACGCAATTTTTAGGTAACGAAAACCGCCGTTAATATTATTCGACTAACACCTACCGGAGGTTCCTCTATCCTTCCTATCTCCTCTCTTACCTGTATCCTCGTTAGATACTGTCTATATCGCTATATTAACTAATAGATCCCTTAGTAGAGACTAAGAAGGGGTATTAGAGCGCCTCTAGCTCTTATAAGGAAGAAGAAAGAAAAAAAGAGGAAGATATAGAGGAGGGAGTATTTATAGACGGGAGGAGGCCTGCGAATGGGAGATTAGGCAGCCATAATATAGACATTAACGTTACTCGACTAACACCTACTAGACGCCCCTCCGTCCTTTCTATCTCCTCTCTTACTTATCTCCTCGTTAGATGCTGTCTATATCGCTATATTAACCAATAAATCCCTTAGTAGGGACTGGGGAGGAGTATTGGAGCACCTCTAGCTTTTATAAGGAAGAAGAAAAGAAGAAAGGAAGGTATAAAGGAGGGAGTATTTATAGACGGGAGGAGGCCTACAAGTATAGGAGATTAGGCAGCTATAATATAGCCAGTAATATTGCTCGACTAACACCTACCGGACGCCCCTCCGTCCTTCCTATCTCCTCTTTTACTCGTCTCCTCGTTAGATGCTATCTATATCGCTACGTCAACTAATAGATCCCTTAGTGGGGACTAGGGAGGAGTATTAGAGCACCTCTAGCTCTTATAAGGAAGAAGAAAAGAAGAGAGGAAGGTATAGAGGAGGGAGTATTTATAGACGGGAGGAGGCCTATAAGTATAGGAGATTAGGCAGCTATAATATAGCCAGTAATGTTACTTGACTAACACCTACCAAACGCCCCTCCGTCCTTTCTGTCTCCTCTTTTACTTATCTCCTTATTAGATGCTATCTATATCACCACGTTAACTAATAAATCCCTTAGTGGGGACTAGGGAGGAGTATTAGAGCACCTCTAGCTCTTATAAGGAAGAAGGAAGAAGAAAAAAGGAAGGTGTAAAGGAGGGAGTATTTATAGACGGGAGGAGGCCTTGCGAGTATGTAATTTAGTAAGTACTAATAGCACGAGATTCTTGTATAAGATGGGCTTAATTACTTACTAAAATACAGGGTGTCTCTATCCCTATAGTGACTACTGTAGTAGTAAAGACGCCTTAAATATTTAATATAACTAACTACTGAGGCTGTTAATAAGTGAAAGGTAGGCTACCGATATAGTGCGAACGATATAGTTGTTAATATTGTTTATAGCCTATTTTTGCTTCTAGTGTACGCGTAGATCGTCCTTATATTTAGCGTAGAGCTAGTTATAGACAGTGAGCTAGTTTGGGTCTAGCTTTGCTATTAATATAGCCGTAGGTAGTATATTCCTTAGTATAGGCCAACTTAGTAGTTTTAGCTTTAGAAGATTATCTTTCTTCTTAAATAAGTCGATATACTACTATACCTTATTAGTTTTAGCTGTGTCTTAGATAATAAAGAACTATTAAATCCAATTAGATAGCTTATTAAGGATAAGGTTGATTTTAAATTCGGTAAAGGTTATTATTTTTAAAATTTAACAGGTTAGGAAGGGTCTAGGTTAGGGTCCAGCTAGCGTCTTAGCAGAACCTTATTTAGATGTTCCGAACTTTTGATTTAATTTATTAGTTTAGATTACTAAAATCCAAAATTTTATCATAGGGAGCGCGATTAATAACCCCTACTAACAGCTCTAACTACGTCTAATTTTTGATTTATAAATTGGCAGATCTATAGGTAATAGTTATTATAAGTAGCTCCAGGTACAGTATATATAAAATCTTAACTATAGTGTAGAGAAGTCGTGGCTGCTAATATGCGGTCCCAAGTATTCTTAGAGGTCACGTAACTTCTTATATAAGCAACATTTCCGCCCTTTAAAAAAAATAAAAAAATTCCAAAAATCAATTAACGCTACAGACAGCAGCAATATTAATCCGGTAGTACTGCCAATTTTCCCTATATACTATTGTATATATATCTAACAGCTCCAGAAGCGGTAAGAAGGTAGGACGGATAGGGGGGTTAAAATTTAGAAAATTAGATTTTGCGGTTAAGCTATTTAAAAGTTAGGAAACTAAGACGAATGCCGCATTCTCTACTTACCTCCGAGCTAGTATATAATTTCCTAATTAGGAAAAGTTGTTTATAAGTAGTTGCTACTGCCTCCGTACAAAATCTTCTTATTATACCTCTTTAGTCTTACTTATAGATGACTAAAATCGTTTTATATTAAACCTACGTTTAAATATAAGCCCTAAAAGCTTCTTAACTCGTGAGATTGCTATATAGGTTAGCCCAGCTGTCTTATTCTTTTCTTTAACATCTAAAACTACCTAGTTAAGTATTAGGCCCTAGCTTTTATGTATAGTAAGAGCAAAAGCCAAAGTAATTAGAAATTAACGCCGTAAGTAAGAGCCTTTTATACCTTCCCACTTATAAAGTACGGAAAATATAGGGATGACTTTCTTATTATTCTACCAAGTAAATAGGGCAGGTCCGTTATACCCATTTACTACGATTAGTAATAACTAAGGCTAATCCTTTTTAATATCCACGTATCCCTTCTATACAATATCTTTAACTGTACTAGTAGTACCGTTTACTAAGCCTAGTTTAACCTAGATATTCTATATTAGTATTACTTTCGCGCCAATACATAGGGCTAGATTCTCTATAGTATTGCACTAATTAGGAGTAACTTTCTGCGTACCTACACCAGTGTTAACTGACTTAATAGCCACCACTAGCTGTAAAAGGTCGCGAAGCCGAATAGTATTATACTTACCTATAGCAGCGCGTGTACCATATAGCCGAATTGCGTTGTTAAAGCCCGCAACCTTATCGGTGGATAGGCCCTGCTTATACCTAGTTAAAAGAAGCTTCTAGGTCAATTTATTTATAGAATTACTACGTAGCTCTATAAGGGCGGTCCTAAATATAGAGCTCTTAGCGTTATTACCGCCCTACTACATAACTTAATCTAGGACAGCTGTTCGGTCAATCGCCTTATAGGCTCCCTTTTTATAGCTGGCGAGCTCTAACGGCCTAGTGGGTAGATTACTGTATAAGGCCACCTGACCTATAGGGGGAAGCTAATAGAAATTACCTACTAGTAAGATGTTTAAGCCTCTAAAATAGTCGTTATTATATATAGAGTAGATCTAACGGAGGCGGTGATTAATCTAGGCTAGATATACTTGCCCGATTATAGATTTCTCGTTAAGGATAAGATAGTAAATATCTTTAAAAGCTTGTTGTAGAGGCGTAAGACTAGTAGTAGGCAATTTCTTAAATAGACGGTTTACCGGCAACCTTAATAGATTGTATATAGTTCTGCCGTTAATACTAAAGGCAGCTACCCTAGTAGGGGCAGCTTAAGCTAATAGCGACGGCTTACTATTAGCCCTTACTATATTATAGAGCGTAGTAGAGAGGACAGCAATAAGATACAATTTACCGGTTCCTGCCTCTCTATCAACGTTAATCCGTAATAGGGGGGGGCTAAGGCCCAGTTTAATCTGCCTGTAGTAATTAACTACGGCGTTATAAATATAATGCTAGCCTGGTTATAAGAAAGACGGAGTTGCTATTTAGGATAGGCGGCTCTATAATAGAGGCTATAACCATACTTCCTACTAATAAGTCCTCTTATTAAGCTGCGGGTACGTACCCTAATATATACCCCAATCGTAGTTATAATTAAGCTCCCTATTACTAAGCCTGTTAGGATCCTTAATCTTAACTCCGTTAGTGTTTTAAATACGGGTATATAGGGCCTTAAAGGACTAATATAGCTCTAAGTCGTCTATAAAATCGCCCTTAAACTTATTAATATTATTAGTAGTTTCGCGACCTTCCTCTAGTTTCCAATTATAGAAGTAGTTAGGTGGGTACTAATAAGAGTTAATATAAGCCTAATAGGAAGCTATATAATTAGGGGCCCCAAATCTATTAGTATAAGTAGCTACTTCCTTATACTCCCTCCACGGGTGATAAAGAATGAGCTTTATATGGTAGAACTTAGGATACTACGGATAAGAAGGATTGCCCTTATATCGCGGAAAGTATAATATAACTCGAGGCCTTACTCTTAGTTAACGCTTATAAGTAGAGTAATTAAAATGGAGTAGAAAATTGAGGAAAGTAATATCCTCTACCCCATCTGGGCGGCGCTTATATTTCTCATAGTTAGACAGTCTATACCCTCTTAGTTGCCTATCCTTAAGCTTATATATAGCGCTCTAATCGTCCTCCTGGTGGCAGTCTAAAGTTACTATATTCCTAGAGCCTTCGCAAAGGGAAATGTTAAGAAGTAGATGGTAGACCTCCTACGCTAACTAATCGCGTTTAGTAATAAGCTTATTTATAAACCTAGCCACTACTAAACTAAAGGTATAAAGGCTGTTGGCGTATAGCTGTACTAATTAGAGTAGCTCCTAGTAGGAAGTTAACTTCTTCTCTTCCTTACTGCAATATTTGCCTATATAGTTAACTATTACTAATACGCTCGTAGCGGATAACGTATTAATATTCGCCATCCACGCTAATATTATTGCTGCATTATAACTATTAAGAAGCTTATCGTTACGCTGCGGACAGAACATCCAGTAATATAGATTTTAATCCTTTAATACAGCAGCCTTATTACGGAGAGAGCGTGGAAAATAGAAGCGGCACTCCTTTGCTCTAGTAGAGCCTTTCTTTAATCTTAAGTAGTAAGATTTGGTGCAATTGCGGTGCTGTTGGAATCGATTAAGGCAGGCAGTAAGAAGCTTATTAATATTAAGCTGTTCTTTATAGCCGAAAGCAGAAGGATGTTAAAGATTAGGAGGTCTAGATTAATTAGGATTTATTACGGATATAAAAGTAGCCCAGTACTTAGCAAAAGCCGCCCTTAATTTACTAGTTAACGGATCTGGCCTTAAGGCTATTAAACTCCATAAAAAGCCATATATATGGCCGCTACCTTATACCTACTACTTATATTATAACTAAAAGTCAGTGCTATTAAATAGGTTTATAAGCACGTGCTTCCTAAACAGATTAAAGCGGCGATATAGCTAGTAAGCAGCAATATGCGGATTATTGTTAAGATTTTAAAAAGCAATCCGGTAGCGCTAAGCCTTATTAGCAGCCTTATATTTATTAAATCAAGGTATATAAGAGTGTAGATCATGCCAATATAAATTAGTAGCGCTAAGTATAAAGAATAGAGACCCGCTCTTAATATTCTTAGCATAAGCCGTAAGCTTATTTCTCTTCTGCCTTTAGTAAGGTCTAGTGCCCTTAAGGTTCCGTATATGCTGTATAATCTTATTTAGCAACTGGCTACCCCTATTGCCATTTATAAGATTACTAAGCTTATCTAAAGATAGACTATTTTTATTTAATCGGCCGTAAAGGAAGCGGGTGGCGTTAAGGGCTTACTTTTTTATAATCTAATTAAACACGTAGTAGTAAAATAAGGGGTGGCGGCTAAACCGACCGTCCTAATACTTAAGTATATACTTAGTATATGCAGCTAGGGTAACCATACGGCTTCGTGGCATATTAAAATCGGCTTTACTATAAGGAAATAGAGTAGGAAAGGCGCCGCGCATAATAAAACTAGCTAATCGCTTAGAGAGAGGTGTTTATCACATAGTAGAAACCTCTAGGCCCGCTTATAGGTCTTATTGGTGTTAAACCTCGCGACTTAAAAGCTCTAATTTATTAAGGTTAGGCACTAGATTAGGAACTAAAGTATCTAGTATATTATTATCAAATTTACCGTCCAGTATATTACTGCTAAGCTTAGTAGGTAGAGGATTAATAGCAGGAGGACATTGCATAGGAGCAGTAGGGTAAGCTATTAAGCCACTAGAATTAGACTCTAACTCGTTAATATAAGGTAGCTAATCTAATATAGAGCTATTTTCGGGTAAGCTAGTAAGCTAGGTGCTACATATTTTAACGTCGCGATAATTAGAATAATTAACCTTTAAAAAGTAAAGCTACTGTGCTATAGCAGAGCGCCTTATAGTATACCGCTTAGTAAACCGCCGACTTAGGTATTCGCCACCCTCTACTACTATAGGCCTCACGACCAGTATATTGAGTTTAGTAGGTAGCCGTAGTAGCTACCTCTAAGTCTTTAGTGTGTTCTAGCTAAAGCAGTAGACATAGCCAGTATAGCAATATTGCTGGCCGCGTATACGCACGACTTGTAGATAAACGTATACGCGCGTAATTAGAAGCTCCTCCACCGCGGTAAGTATAGGTAGGAAGCCAGGAATAGGCCCCGGATTAAGCCCGTTGCTTTTACCAAATAGGGAAAGAAGGATTAGATATTTAAGGCTATCGGCGTCCTTAATGCAGGCTTTATATATACCTATATTATCACCCTCTATAGCTAGGCCCATTTAGAACCACCGCTCCTTATAACAACTGCACGTCTTCATACATTCGGCCTATAGTATACTCCTAAACTTCTTAATTTGCTTCTAATCAACAGCCGAAACGGGTAGTGGTGTAGCCGTAGTCGGAGCTTGCCGTAAGGGAGCTTGCCGTAAGGGAGCTTGCCGTAAGGGAGCTTGCCGTAAGGGAGCTTACCATAAGGGAGCTTGCCATAAGGGAGCTTACCATAAGGGAGCTTGCCGTAAAGGAGCTTGCCGCGAGGGAGCTTGCCGCAAGAAAGGTAGTATTGGTGGTAGAGTAGGTGTTGGCGGTAGAGTAGGTATAGGAGCTAGTTCCAGCAAGGACGCATTTAGGCCATCTAGAGTGCCTCTTCCACCGCATAGAGCTTTATCTATGGTATATAGCGGAGGAGTAGGCGAGTAAGCTTTACCCCGCCAATTAAGAATGCGGTGCTCCCGTTATATTGCCCTAATTATCTTCCGCCGTTAAGCCATTTTAGGGGTATTTTAACTGTTCTGGCCGCGAGGTAGAAAGGTGTTCTTAGTATCAATTTTAGGTGGAGCAGTTCGCTGGCGCCTTATAGGATAATTATTAGTAGTAGAACCTAACTCTACAAGAGCTCTCCGCTTAGAGGCCTATAAAAGTAAGCAGAAGTAGAAGTAATATATAGGGAAAACACGCCTTTAACTAACATAACTGGCAGAGCTTTAAAAGCTTTTTTAAAGGGCCGTCTTTAATAAAGTTAAGGCGGGGCTTATAGACATAACACTTGCTACACTTAATAACAGTAGGATCTGCCATATTTATAATGTATATAGTAGTATTAATAGAGGTATTAACAAAAAGGAAGGTGCAATACTAAGATATTTTAATGTTTATAATATTTTAATATTCGTCACGTGGAGTCTGCCACAACTTACCGCCCGCACTTTTTTTCTAACTAATTAGAAGCCGGCTCTCTAACCAATCAGAAGCTGGCTTGACAGGACTTTGAATTCCAGGACCCCCAACCCGAATATATAGACCACTCGTACCTCGGGTCAATAAATAGTAAGTCTTAGCAACGGGTAGGTGTTTAGGTAAGAGGAAGATTCGATTAAGCTTACCAAATAGAGCCCAGATCGCTCAGTCTAATACAGAATCTCCCTCATCTTCTACCTCAATCGCCTCAATCGCCTCAATATCCTTAATATCCTCAAAGGCAGTATACGCATCCTCGTCGCTATCATTCTTATCATCCGAATCTAGCTGAATTGGCTCATTTGGCTCCACTGGATTATCCTCCTCTGCTGCTGCTGCCGCTGCTTTCCTTTAGCTATAGATCCTCACCCTAAAGCCATATTGGTACGTACGTCTCTTCGTGTGCTTCGGTTTCATCGTTAAGGCGTTATAACAAACGTAATTTCGACCCTGCAGCTTAAGCTCAATCGCCTCCTTTGTATTATTGGCCTTTAGATTAATTAATTTTAGGGCAAGGATAACCTCAGAGTATAGAGCTGGTTAAACCGATAGATATCGTTCTATTCCGGAGGGAGCCAAATACAATACCACAATGGTAAGTGTGTAGATGTGGATGAGCAACAGTAGAAGCGACGGCAGCAGCGGGAGAGTAAGCGGGCGTCCTAGATTCTATGGCTAATACACTAACTACCAGACGAGTCAGCGATAGATTCGTCAGAGTTGTTAATTGGATTTGTGTCGTGCACTGACTTCTTAGCGCTCTATTCCTCCTCAGCCGCACTTTAAATTAGGTATAGATCTGGAGTTCTAAGAGCCAAATTAACCTTAGATCCACTCCAATCCACCAATCAGAAGCTCCAATCCAAATCCACATTAAGCCTCAATCTAACCGGGAGCTCCAAATAGACCCCGCTCCAACAAGATCACTGGACAGCAGTACTCGCGAATCTATCGCGACTGTGGCGGGATCCAATATATGTACTCTTACATTAAAGTCCTTTTTAATATTCTTATAAGGGGCGTTATCTAAGGGAGTACTTAAGTGCTAGTTAGGTTCAAGGCCTTTACCCTACTTAATAAAGACCTTCTTTAATATCTGTCAATCGTAGGTCCGTGCGCAGGTCAAGAATGAGAAGTCTGTCTATTGAATGTGGCTCTAGAGCCTCTATAAATACATGAAGGTGACTGAGTCGATGACAGAGTCAAGGGGTCGGTGACCGAGTCAAGGGGTCAGTGACCGAGTCAAGGTGGCAAAATCCGATTCAGGTCGACAATATCCGTTTACCTATCTTTTCAAAAGTCTTAAATGTTATTTTCTTACTTATAAGCTCTGTAGGGTTAATATTAAGCTCTCCCTAGGGGCCTTTACTGACCGCTTAGCCAATAAAGTCGGCAGGGTTGAAAATCAATCAACTCAACTCAACTGAGGTTTCAAATTGATTGAATTGAAAGCTTTGTAAGCAGAGACCTCAGTTGATTGAATTGATTGAATCAATATTGAAGTCTTGGCAACTGGTTCAACTGAGTTCAACTGGTGTAGTAGTCAGCAACTATCATGAGTTCTTGGCACAGAGCTGATGCAGGATGACCTACCTAGCGATGCCTAAATCATTTCCTACTGTCCTTCCTGTCGCCCGGCTCTCAATATAGGTCTATCGTGAGTCTTGGCATGGTGCTGACTTACCTTCTCGCCCATTAATATTGTCTCTTCCTTTGCCGATCGCTTCAACTGCCTATCTACCATATTGATAATGCCTTCCCTGTCCCATGACCCTAGCGCCATTAAAGCTCCATTTATATCAGATTATAGTCGTGCGCGATTGGCAGAGAGGAGCAAGCCAGTAAGGCTAAATTCGGTAGTTAACGCGTCAGTATTGCTAATTACGCTGTGATCTGAGGCGCGCTGGAGGTTAGTAGATATGGTAGGATCAGAACGAGCGGTAGAAAGGACTGAGGTATTCGTTTGGTCATCATCTAACGCGTTAGAAGCCATAGTAGTAGTAGAACTGGGCGGCGATATGACGGTGTAAACAATGGGCGATGCTCGGGTACAGTAAACTATTTTTGGCGGGCGAGGCTGAGGGGAATATATAATATTAAAGCTTCAATATTCTTCAATCAACTCAACCCAATCGGAGCCTCCAAATTGATTGAATTGCCAAGCCAGCGAACTCTCAGTTGGTTGAATTGATTGAGTCTTGGCACCCAACTCAACTCAATATTGAAGTCTCGTTGATTGATTTGCAACCCTGAAAGTCGGAGTGCCCGCTGGTCGCTCAGCAATAATAGAATTATAATTAGTAGCTACAACGGAGTTAAATTACCGTTCTACAAGTGCGCCTCTTATAAGGGAATAGGCTGGGCCTTATGGCAAGCTTTAAAGTATAGAGGCGACGATTGGGTTACTAGCAGAGGTGTAGACGGAGAAGGGGGAGCTGGTGGCACCGGCGACGACGAGAGCTCATGTAAGGGAGGCAATAACTAGGTAGCGGCCATATATGCTTGGCTAACTTGGGCTCGTGTTATCCCTTGCAATGGTGAAATCCAGAATCATAAGTACGCGTATGGTCACAGAGCTTCGACCCTATTAATTCTATTGGCTAGCTCTTATCGATAACCGTAAGACGAATTCCACCGTTGCAAGGGATAGACCTTAAGAGCGAAGGGGGGGAGGTGGAGCGCGAGGGCTGATGCTGCGGGATGACGATCAATCGGGTGAATACCGAGACTTTTATGACATCACCGCTTTGTCCTGTGGTGAGAATTAGCCAATGCCCGCCGACCTTTTCCCTAGCGCTTTGACAGGCTAATCGTCAGCTCAAGCGAAGTATTTAAGAGCAGCGACAGCGGCCTCTTGCATGCGGTCCGTATCTGAAAGGAAATATTTTGCCGCCTACTAAGACCTCTTGGCTTCTACGTTGCTTCATATTATCAAAATAGCTTTGACTCCTTTATGAATGTTGATTAAGCCGGACGCCTACCAAATAGTACACAGCCAACCTCTAGAGAACTCAGCTACGGGAAGATCTTGTTAATTCAGCGCTTAGCTTTGCGGACCAAAAGCCCCTAACACCGCGGTGAAAGGTTGAGGTTGAATATTCGCATTCCCTCACACTGAGAGTCAGGTCTAGATTTGGAGTTGGCATCATGATGAAGGTGGTTGAGAAGACAATAAATTGAATGCTACCTGGTGAAGAACTATGACCAAGAGGGCGAGGCGGCACGGGATACTCAACACCAAGAAACCAATACTGTCCACCACATACATCTGTCTTGTATGCATCCACCTCATCCACCTCCCATAAGCCAACACAACCTTGGCAATGTCGTGGCAATGTCGTTTGAAATGCTGCATCGCCCCCAGCCGCAGTAGCAGTCGCTCCAACCAGATGATCCTGAGCGGCATTGAAGCCACCTCAATCCGCTGGATCGTAACACTCCCAGAAGTGTTCATCATAACATTCAGGCAGATCCCATTCATCCTCGTATTCGCGCTGCCTTGCCCGCTTCCTCTTCTTTGCCGAGCTCCCACTTTTAGGAGCCATGGAAACCGACGTAGGCCCACATTGACATCCGCAACTGGCATGACAATCTCCGCAGAGCCCAGAGCCGACACAACCAACCTCTGATGTGTACATCTTGCAGAACTTGCATATCACATATCGCCTGCCCATTACCTCCATCTCCGACCCAGGCGAATACCGTGTTGTTCTTGGTTTTGGGTGCAGCCCGCAATCGATGCAGAAGCGCTTATGGGGCTCTTTGCCATTCAGGCCCTTAGGTCCCTTCTTCATAGCATCCGCGAATTCGCGACTCGGTCGAAGTCGGATACAATCTTGACAAGCGAATAGCCTCCGTGTCATGGCCCATGCACTTCTTTCTGCAGCCAGCAGGTCTTGATGGGTGGGAGGCTTGATGAGGGAAGAAAACTGCCAATTGGTGATTCTCAAGGCAAGCTTGGAGGGGATGTCAAGCAATTCAACAATGTCCTTCTGGAGCTCCACAGGCAGAGCCGATAGCCTTGATGGACTAGTCATAGCGTCTGTGAGAGCCATCATGGGAAGGTTGAGTATGAAGAGTTTTGGGTTGTAAGAGGGCGGTCCGAGGGACGACTTCCAATATTCACGCCTTTACAACTCCAAGTCTTCTCTGGTTTGGGAGGTTTTCCTTGATCCTGAGGGCGTTGTGGGGCTTATTGCTCAGCCTCCAAGACAATGTCTCAGCCGCATCCACGTAAGGGCGGGAAATATTTGTGCCTTGAATACGATCTTCTGTGCAACCCCATCAAATGTGCCTATTTTACCTTTTCTTTTTTTAGAAAAAACAAGAATTCCCTCACAGTCTTATTATAATCTTATCCAAGCGCTATCCTTCTGATGACCTTGAAACCTGCGATATCTCCAGCACTAATTGTTGCCTAGAAAACCCAATTGGCTAGCTTGCAGCTCGTCTCGCCTGCACCCGTACACCGGTGATCTCTAGATATGGTATACTCGATCGCACACGTGCTAAAACACTGTGAACATATGGGAGACACCGGTTCTCTGCCGCCTTCCCGTCCGGAAAGAGCAACTCTTAGCCCGCCACTTAGCCCGAGAAATTTTGGCGGTCTATTAGGGTATGCAACTGGGCATCGCGTGAGTGCACCTGCAGCCGGATCTGTAAAGCGGAATGGAACAGCCTTTTTACTCATAATGCCTGGGCAAACATGATCCTCCACGGAGATTTGGCGGGAACCTGTGTGTCTCACTGTACAACCCAATCAGTCTGAAGGCGACGGGGTGAGCTGTGCAGTGCGCATACAAAGAGTGTCTTGGCCAAAGACGGCATCACGTTTGAGCTCTCGCACGGCAAGCCTTCCCTTGGTTCCGGTTTAACATATATACCTGGCTTCCACCAAAACCTCAGTATGAGGCTGATCGCTGGAAACCACTGAAGATGCGGTCACCTGGATACATCCACTCTCTCCTCCTTACCATCTTATACTTCCAAGATGCATCGGCAAATTGTTACCTTCCAAATGGCACAGACCGCAACGTAATCACGAACGCCACTCTGGACAATTACCAGCCTTGCTCTAACGGTGACTTTAACATATGTTGTCGCCTCTGGCCGTTAGGCGATCAGACTGTAGACGTAGTAGCGGCCTCTGCTACAACTCTGGCGCGGGAATTATTTGGCGGGAATCGTGTACGGACTAGACATGGAAATCGCCGAACTGCCTTAAATTATGCGTCGGCAATGACATAAGTATCTGAGTTTATCGTCCCGATTTCTTGGTTTTCTGAGGGTATACTGCTAATGTGGACTCTTGGAGGTCAAGACGGAAACCCGATGAGCGCAACTGATGTGATCATCACCGCTTGTAATGACGGCAGCTTATGTTGCGGCAACTCGAACGCAGCTACAGCATGCTGCGCTAGTGGACAGGGAGTTTTGATTGTTAACGGCCAGGTCATAAATGTAAACCCTAGCGGCACTTCGATGGCCTCCTCTCCCTCGACATTATCCGTATCTTCAACTTTAACTACTTATTCCGCCCTCGGCGCAAGCTCACCCCTTCCTTTATCAACCAGCGTCTTACCAACTCCTCCTAGTGGGCACTCGACATTTAATCATACTAGCGCAATAATTGGAGTGGTGGTTGGAGGCGAGGGTGGTGTTGCCGTCATAGTTGTTGCCGTATGGTTTCTTCTACTGTAGCTCTACATAGACAAACAAAGTTAAATTAGACCTCCAGGCCGCTTGCCGTAGAGCTTGACGCACAGAACCCGCAATCAACGGAGCTTGACGCAGGCCAAGGTTTTCTTCGACATGAAATAATCCGGGCCGACACTGGGCAGGCTAAACCGGCAGGCCAGAACTCCCAGAAATACCGAGTTATAATTAATTCAGTTAATTTCTCTCTGAATTATCTTTCTTCCTTGCTATTTGTTTCAGGGTTGTTTTGGATAAATCTTATCGCGATAAGGATATCCATTGCATCTTATCGCGATAAGTCTTGGCATACCCCAAATAAATTTTCAGTTGCCTTCTTCTTTTTTATTATCGTACAAAATATGACTTCAGAAGTAGAATTAGAAGCTCTCGACTCTATTAATACCTCTAAATCAAAAAATACAAGAGGTTACTTAGCTCTTTTAACATAGGAGCATACCCATTCACTAGGCAGTAATGAGCCCATATAAAATAAAAAAGCCCGTCTTTTATTCTATTATAAACACTATATAGAGTTATATGCTATACAGTTAACTTCTAACTTCCAAAACTACTTAGCGTTAAAGTATAGCATTACGGTTAAGCCTAAAACTAGTTATATAAAAAAAGCAATATAGGATTAATTAAAAGACCTTTACTTTAAAGCGTTATTTTAAAATAAAATAAAAAAGCTAGATTTAGAAGTACTCCAAGCGGTCCTAAATAAAGAAGTTATTAATAAGGCCCTTATTACATTAATTATCGTATAAAACTTACTATTTTGGATAGTTAAGTAGCCAGAGTTCTATATTCTTCTACAGTTAATTAATCCTAAAGTAGACGGCTATATAACTATAGCCCATTTAATAGTTAGTAAAAAGATTTATAACTTATAGCTATTATAAAAGGATATTATATAAAAGAGGCTATAGTCTACACTAACGAGTATTTATCTCTCTGTTGATATCTAGACCTCTCTAAATAATTACCTTCTTCTTATAATTTACAGCTATTTTATAGATAGTTAGGAAAAGCTTATAAACGCTCTTCTCGGCCTCTATATAGTAGCCTCCTATAGTAAGGATAAGTAATAAAATACTCTCCTTTTAGTGCTTAAGGACTATGGGATTATATAAAAGCTAGGTGCCGTTATATCCGATAACTATACTATAAATAATAAGCTCTGTCATATAATAAGCAACTAGCTTTTTTAGGAAGAAGGAATTAAATAGAATCCTATTTACTAACGGATCCGCTATTAAGGTTATATTCTTAACCTTACTATATAGGCTTTCCTCTTTAAAAACTTAATTAGTCTTAATAACATTAAGTTATATAAAGAAGATAAGGTAAAAGGAAAAAAGTTAGATCTAAAAGAGGAGAAAGAGAAAAGTAATACATTTTAGAAACTTAGCACACTTAAAAAGCTTTATAATATTACTATATATACTTATAGCTTAGCTAGTTATATAAGGGAGTTTAAAAGTCTTATAGGGAGAAAAATTCTACTTAATAATTATACAAGATAGAATAGCTGGTATTTTATACTTAGCGTAGTAATTAAGAAAAAGTTTGCCCTTAATATGTATACTAAGCGTAACCTTAATACACTTAAAAAGGACTATCTTAGTCTAAAGGACTAGGAGGCGCTTTATATAATAAAAAGTTTTCTTTAAATATTCTACTAGGTAACCCTAAAATGCTAAGGATATAAAGCAACGCTTAAGAATATACTCTTTATAATAAATATTATAATTAAGCACCTTAATAAATCCTAGGTTAGTTTATCCCCCCTTTTTATTTCTTAATTTAGCTAATATTATATAATAGAGGGAGTATATATCTAATAAGGAGTTCTCTAAACGTATTAAAAATGCTTAAAATACCTTTAATAGATATTATTATAAAACAGATAACTCGCCCCTTTACGCCACTATACTTATTCTTTATCTAGCCCGTTATATAAGATATATTAAGCAGGTTTAGAAAAAGAAGTAGCGTAAGCCTATACTTAATAGCGTTAAAGAGCTTTAGGAAAGATATTAGAATAGGAGTTCTATACCTAGAAGTATATTATTATATAAAAGGCTAGCTCTAGCTTAAGACCTTAACGAGTTTAATAAGATTGCTGAGGATTTTAATAGTATAATGTTTTAACTAAAAAGTTAAAATAAGTATAAGGACTTTATCTCTAAGACGCTATATAAGATTTTAATAACTATACTTTAGTAGTGGTCTTAAAAACAGCAATAAAAGCGCTAGCTATAGCTCTCGCTTATAGCAATTAAAATTCTCTTAATTCTAGCAATAAGCGATAAGCTAGAAAGAGTCTTTTTAGGAGGACGTTGTACGGTATTATAGGAGAGAATACAGATAGATCCTAAAACTCTTAAAAAAACAGAGTATTTAAAGAATTGGCATTAGAGAAGAACTATAAGAGAAATAGGTAATTTTTCTCTAAGTATTTAGCTATATAGTTAGGGGGGAAAGGTACTATAATATCCGCAATATCTATAATATCCGCAATATACGCAATATCCGCAGTATTCGCAATATCCGCAATATCCGCAATATCTGCAATATCCGTAATATCCGCAATATCTATAATATCTGTAATATCTGCAATATCTGCTAAATTCTGCTAAGTCTACTAAATTCTGCTGAATTCTGCCAGGAGTCTTACTAGTTAGGGTAGAAAAGCTCCGCATGGGCACTTTTATCCTTATCGATTGCGATATTTTATGCATTTTCTATTGGATAAAGGATATTTTATGCTCGCTTATTCGCATTATCCAAAACAACCCTGATTTGTTTGAGTGAACATAGAGTTCTAGCCGAATGTCTAATTTACGCATTAAAAATCAAGCTCGAATGTTGCGACTAAGATATTTGTAAAACTGTTAAATGTAGAGAAGAAATACAATAGTTATTCTACTTTCGGAGATTTTAGTATCGCTCGTATTTCGGGGACGCCACGGCACGCCACAAGCCACACTCTTGGCCAATAAGCGCTGGCGGACTGGGATAGAAACTGTGCCGCATCATTGCTTCGGGAGAAACACCAAACTCTGCGAAAATTAAAAAATTGAAATAACTCCATAACCATAACCCCTAGTGCCCTAAAACAAGCTGCATTCTTCTCGCAAGCCCTTTGGATATCGAACGATACCCAGGGATGGCCGAAAAGAAGGGTCGCTGGCCTAAAGTAGGACGCGTTGACCCAAACCACAACGCGCACGGTCAAAACATCACGGTTGAAATCGCCAAAATCCTCGAATTCGGCGCTCCGCCGTACAAAAAAGTAGACGGGAAGAATCTTCCGCATCGAATATATAAGCCCTTCCTTAGCTTAGTACTAAAGTTCATTGAAACAGCCCTTAAACAGCCCTTAGGGAAGAAACTAGAAGAGACTATTACGCGTCTCGAACGCTAAATAGAAGCCATTAAGAATACAGTTAAACACATCAAATACAACCAGGAGACAGCTACTCCCCCTGCCGCACAAAGCAGAAGCCCACAGTTAGCAGTCCATAGCTGGGCAAATATTGCTGCAGTCGCACCACTACCCCCGTCCGTACAGTTACGCCTCTCCGCAAGCGTCGCCCTAACACTAGCCGCACCCGAACATAGATGTGTCGTTATTAAATTCAGCGAGAAAGCAGATACCGAGGCCCTTTGGAGCCTTAGAGAGCTATATAAAGTTATCTAGGAGAAGCTAAATGACGCGCTATCTAAATCAGATAACGCCCTAGTAAATAAAGCACGGATTACCGCGTTAAAGATCCTTAGGTTAGGGGATGTACTTGTATATACCGAAACGCTAGCGCAAGCAGACGACCTGCGTAGACATGGAGACAAGTGGGAAAAGACATTGGGAAGGAGCTCCCGGGTAATGAAACTAACATTCGGAGTAGTAGCATACGGCGTACCTATACGGTCCGTCGCCGATATAGATAAGGAAGCTGTAATTTGGAAGTTTAAGCTGGAGAACCGTAGAATACTCGGTAATTATAGGATTGTTAAATAAAGGTAGCTTAGGCCCCTAAAGGAGAACCAGAGGGATGCATCGCTAGTACTAGAATTTGGGACTGCGCTAGGCGCGAACAGCGTAATCCACACAGAGGTCCTCTGCTGGGATAGCACCTATAAGAGAACTAAAAGATTTAACCGCGCCTGCCAGATAAGGCGATATTTTAAATGCTACTAGTACGGACACATAGGAACCTAATGTCGTGAAACAGAGACATACGGACGATGCGCCGCTTAAGATCACAATATAAAAGACTGCAAGGCTAAATAGGCTAAGTGTTGCCTCTGCCAAGGTAAGTATAACGCCTAGTCGCCAGCCTGCTCTATTTACAGGAAGGAGACGGCACATGTAGAAAAGGCGAAAGCCAGACTCCGCGCAAACCTATACTGGCTTGAGAACCCAGTATATATATTACTAGGGCTATTAGAGATAGGGAGCTGAAGTTTAAGCTAATTAAGCTTCCCACCCTTATTATAACAGACAACTAAAAGCAATATAAACGCTATAGATGAAACGGATAGGGTAGAGACAGAAGTAACAGACGGGAGCAATAAAAGAAGAGCTGTATAAAGTCCAACAGGCAGCCTAAACGAAAAGCCTAGCCAGGAAGGAGAGACGGATAATAATATAGAATAACGGGACATATCACTAACACGGATGGAAAGAAGTAACCGTAATATCACTAAAGCAAAGCCCAGTCTAAAAAGTAGGAAAAATAAGCAGAAAGATAACGCTATAACAAGCCGTAATAAGAATAGAAGGGAGATAATTAAGATTAATATAATTAAAGAAACCGAAACCGAAACCGAAGACGAAAACAAAGGCCTTAACCCTAGAGGGAACTTGCAATACCCTATATAAAGTTAAGGGAAAACACCCGCACTAATACGGACAGATATAACCGGCCGGTCTTAATAACGGAAAACCTAGATATCTATACTATTAAGGTTCTACAATATAATATAGGGAAAAGCTATACAAGAATGCAGGAGCTCCTGCGAGACGAACGGACGTGGTAGTACAACGTGATTGCTATCTAGGAGGTATAGCGCAGCGAAAGACCCGAAAGGGACCTCCCTACGACCACCAATCCGATTAGTGATAGGTTTTACCTATATTACCCACCTTATTAAGGGACATAGGTGTGTCTTTTTATTAACAGAAGCATTCTAATCAGATGCCTTTATATCACAGATTATGGTGGCAACCTCATAGCAGTGTCGATCACAAATTAAAGGGAAGAACAACAACATATAATCATAATATTCAACATCTATAACCCGAACCCCCTCCCACCGTATAATCGACTAGACGGCCTCCCAAGAAGGTGCATGCTCCTAAAGCTAAATAACGCCCTAAGACGAACGAACGGACCAAACCACAGTACTGTAGTCATAGGAGACTTTAATCTCCATTACCCTAGATAGGGAAGACCTGAAGCCAGGTACAACTATAGGGCAGCAGCAGAATATCTTAATAAAGTAATAGAAAACAACGGGCTTAAACTAGGCTTTAAGCTAGGACTTATTACAAGACCGGCTAAAGGAGCAGGCATTAACCCCTTAACGATCGACCTAAGCTTCGTCTCCTTAGATATAATAAACCACCTAATCCAAACAGGGGTTAATAAGGAGCTCGATAAAGGCTCTAACCACCTCCCAATAGAAATAGTATTTGGATACCGGCTAGAATAAGAAGAAGAGCCAACCAGGCGTCTCTTTAAGAAGATAAATAAGGAGATCTTCTATAACATACTCTAAGACCTCCCGGAGGTACCTTTGGTTCTACCACTAGATTAGATCGACACGGTAACTATTAAAATTATTAATATCCTCACTAAAGCCGTAGAACTCTCTACGCCAATGGCTAAACTTAGCCCGTGATCTAAACCAGGATAAACAGAGGAATATACACAAGTAATTAAGGCGGAACGACGTGCATATAAACACTTTAACAAACACCTAACTAAAGATAACTATATTACATTACAAATAGCAAGGCGAGAAAAGGACAAGACTATTAGGAAAGTAACCAAAATGGAATATAGAAATAGAGTAAGCGAGGTCAAAGATATAAAGGGACTCTGGTCCCTACACGCCTGGGCCCGAAAACGGAACACTATAAGAACTACGTTTACACCAAATATCAGAGACGCAGCAGACATTCCACAACGCACCGTAGAAGGAAAAACAGTAGCCCTTTAAGCCTCCTTTTTCCTAACGCCACCGCCGGCAGATCTAAAAGACCTATATAGCTACCAGTATGCAAACCCCTTATCGGTCCCGGAAATCAAAACATAAGAAGTAGAGGAGGTAATTAGGACAACTAGCCCGGATAAGGCACTAGGGGAGGATAAAATCCCAAGCCGTGTGCTTCACGAGGCTATACAGGAACTAAAAAAACCGCTAACCCGTCTTTTTAACTACTGCCTTACAACGGGATACTGTCTAGCACACTTTTAAAGGTTAATCACCGTAGCACTAAGAAAACCAAAGAAAGGAGATTTTAAGGACCCAAAGATGTACAGACCGATAGCCCTACTAAACATAGTAGGCAAGGTTATGGACAAAGTGCTCGCAAAACGAATGCTCTTTATAGTAGACGCCTACGGCCTCCTACTACGCACCCACACGGGTGGAAGAGCAGCAGCTAGTTGTGAACACGCAGTATATCTCCTCCTAGAGAAGATACACGCCGCGTGGCAAATAGAAGAAGAAGACGTAGTAAGCCTGCTTATACTTAACGTAAGCGGAGCATTTAATAATGTATCACACCAAAGGCTTATTTACTACCTCCGGAAACGAAGAATACCTACACTAATAGTTAAATGGATCTAAAGCTTCCTTATAGGAAGATCTATATACATTAAATTACCGGAAGGAACGTTAGAAAGATTCCCTACACTAACAGGAATTCCTTAAGGCTTACCAATATTACTAATACTATACCTTTTCTATAACGCAGACCTCCTAAATATTGCTATGGAAGAAGATGGACTAAGGCATGGCCTAGTCACAGGATATATTGACGATACAAGTATAATGGTAAATAGAAGGAACACACAAGAGACAATAAAGACGCTATCAATGCTGCATAAGAGGGCAGAGAAATGGGCACATAGACACGCCTCGGTATTCGCGCTATAGAAGTATAAGCTTATACACTTTATACGACCTAGGAAGAAGGCCTCAGAAGAGGAACGCAAGCGTCCTCTAGTACTTACGCTAAAGGACGGAAGGACCTAAACAATATAACCAACAACGAAAGCTAGATACCTAGGGGTCATACTAGATAATAAGCTGGCGGGGAAAGCGTACCTAGATTACGTAATAGAAAGGTCTATAAGCTAGCTTATATACCTCTCAGGCATTATAGGATCTATATGGGGTATCATAACCGAACACATACGCCAACTTTATACGGCTATAGTTATGCCACGTATGCTTTACGTAGTATCCTGCTGGTATATACCAGAAGGAGGACGTAGCTTTATTAACAGAATAAAGAAGGTCTACCAAGTCCTATCATAAATCCAGCATAGAGCACTTTGTCTTATGATAGGAGCTTTTAGAATTACGGCTAAGGCGGAACTGGAAGTAGAGATGCATATCCTACTAATCGAAATAGCGCTGTACCGGGCGGTTAAGTCGTCCCTGAATCGGATTAAGGGCTCACCACTATACTATAAGATCCAGCAAATGCGGAGATCCGCCTCATCAAAATTCAAGTGGTATAGCCCTCTCCAGAAGCTAGAAAATACTATAGCGCTCCACCTTAAGGAAGGAACACCTCCTATAAAAGTAATCCGTCCGGAAATTATCTGTCTATAGACTGAGCCACCAAAGATCTATATTACTAAAGGAATAGAAGCAGGCAAGCTGGGATATAACCAGATTGTACGGGAAGCCAAAAACAACCTAGGACACATATTAGCATATATAGATGGTAATAAGATTAATGGAGAGGTAGGAGCTTTAGCATGCATCCCAGAACTAGGAGCCAAAGTAGCTAGCTACATAGGAACGAACTAAGTCAGCATAGTGTATATAGGAGAGCTAAGAGGGCTCTAACTAGCCCTAGACCTAGCACTTAGGCACTTACTACTAATTAGGAGACTTACGATATTTACGGATAACCAAGCGGTAATCTAGGCAGTAGCAAAACTATAGAACTACTTAGGCCAGTACCTAGTCCACGGGGTACGTGAGAGGTTATAAGCAGCACAGATAATGGGTATACAGGCAGTAATACACTGGGTCCCATTATACGTAGATATTAACGGGAATAAATAAGCGGATATACTGGCGAAAATGGCAACAGGGTAGAGAGAGGGAAAGGAAAAGACAGGACTAAAGGCCTTTACCTTTCTATTACTCTAAAGCCTATTATCTACAGCAAAGAGAATGACAAAGGCAAGACTAGAAGCTTATTAGGCAAGTAAATGGGAGAAAGGAGAGTCTGGGAGAGAACTATATAGACTGGCACTAAAGATCTTAAAATAGAGGCTAAGGGTGCACAGTGGCTTACCAAAAGCCCTTTCTGCCACCCTTACGCAGATCCGGACGGGTAAGGTAGCCCTTAAAAGCTACCTCTATAGAATTAAGCGTGCGCCTAACCCAAGGTGCACGTGCGGGGACGAATAGATAAGGCGACACGTCCTAATCAAATGTCCTAATTTCAAAGAACTGAGGAAAGCAGTCTGGCCGTATAACAGCCAACCTTAGAGCTTTAAAGCAATCTTGAATAAAGCATGGTTAGTAAAGAAGGCAGCACAATATATGGTACAAATAGGCCTCCTAGGGCAGTTTTAGGAGGCCAGGAATAGACTTAAAGTGACCAACTGAGTCTCTCTTAGTGGTAGATGCGTTACACGCGACATTGGCGAAAGACGGACA
>Ga0307515_10007080_pt1 | contig 22279 bp, 23 predicted proteins | sample 17_EM_MG_FD_194513 | JGI IMG/M metagenome (GOLD analysis project Ga0307515, IMG submission 194513) | Populus trichocarpa ectomycorrhiza microbial communities from riparian zone in the Pacific Northwest, United States - 17_EM | ecosystem: Host-associated > Plants > Roots > Unclassified | place...
AGCAGGAACAGCGCCTCGCTCGTGCCGGTGGTGATCAGCACGTCCTCCGCCGCGCACCCGGCGTGCAGGCCCGCGACCCGCGCGCGGAGCTCTTCCCGCCCCCAGTTCGGGCTGTCGCAGAGCGGCATCGCGAGCAGCTCGCGCGCCGCCTCGGCCTCGGTCATCCCGGCGCCGAGCAGGAGCTCACCGACCGTGGTCGGCCACGACCCGGACTCGCCGAGGTTGAACCGCGCGGTGAACCGCGACGCCTCGAGGTGATCCTCCATGAAGAACGTGCGCAGCGCGCCGTCGCCCGGCGAGCTCACGACCGCGCTCCGAGCCGGTGGGTCCGCGCCGCGTAGGCGGGCGCCGCCAGAAGCCGGGCGTGCATCTCGGGCAGACGGCGGGTCGGGATCGCCGGGAACAGGTGGTGCACGAGGTGGTACTGGTCGTGGCGCGGGAACACCAGCCAGTCGAGCGGCGCCCAGCCCAGGCCGTGGTTGCGGGCGCGGTCGAACTCGGTCGCGCCGGTCATCAGGCCCGCGTGGTCCGCCGCGTCCGACCAGAACCGGAAGATCTGATAGGCAGTCAGGTACGGCACGAGGTAGTAGAGGGCGAGCACGTCCCAGCCGGCCACCGCGCCGAGACCAACCAGCGCGGCGAGGAACGCCGCGCGCGCGGCCGCCAGCCATCGGCCGTCGCGGCGGCACCACACCACCGGCCGGATGTAGAGCGGCAGGTGCCGCAGGGTGAGCGAGAACGCCAGGTAGCGCGGCCCGAGCGGCCCCAGCCGATCGAACAGCGCGCGGCGAGCCGCGAAGTCACGGTCGCGCTCGGGATCGCCGAGGTGGCGGTGATGCGACAGGTGCTCCATCGCGTAGTCCACGAAGTCGGTGAAGTCGAAGAAGCTGAGAAAATGCCCGAAGCCGCGACTGGCACGCTTGCCGCGGACCAGCGTGCGATGACAGCACTCGTGCATCATGTTGCCCAGCGCCCGGAAGCGCGACCCGATGAACAACCACACAGCCGGAAGCATGGCAATCCACACTACCCACGACGCCGCGCGGAGCCGCTCCGCCGCCGCCGCGACCACGATCGCCGCCGCGAGGTGCGCCGCGATCGCCGCGATCGCGCGCGCCGGGCCAGGTCTCGACGACAGCCCGGCGGCTGCCCCGCGAAACCCGGCGCGGAGCGCGGCGGCGGGGCCAGGCGCGATCGGAAGCGACATTCACGGCAAGCTAGCGCAGCGAGGTAGTCACGCAATGCCGATCCACCTGACACGCATTATCTGAACACACTCCACCATGTGGCCAGATCGCCATCTCGATATGCCGGCGCATCTCCAGGCCGGGCGCACCCCGCGACCCGAACACCATTGCGGCTCGAATCGTGACGCCGCCAACCGGTCACGAGATGGCCAGTACAGCACTCGATATACCCCGGTGCGACTCGATGCAACCCGAAGCAACCGGACGCTCGACGAGATCCGCCGCGCCTTGCCGACGCACCGCGCCGCGAACCGCGTCACCCGCGGCAGGCCAGCGCGCGAGGCGTCGTCGCCGCGCTGGTGCTGTGGGCGCTGTGCGGAGGGACCGCGATCATGTTCAACGTGACCGCGGCCAGCTTCCGCCAGGAGATCGTCCCCAACGAGCTGCTCGGACGCGTGATCTCGATCGCCGCCGTGGTCGGCCCAACCTGGCGGCGCGCTCGCGGGCGGTGTGTTCATCGAGCGGACCGGCGACGTCGCGCTTGCCTACCTCGGCATCGGCGTCCTCATGATCGCGATCCCGCTGGGGTTTGCGTTCAGCCCCGCGTGGCGCCTCACCACGCTGCGCCCGCCGCCATCCGCATCCGGAGGCTGAAGATCCGTCGATCAAAGGCCTGGAACGCCTCCGAAGACGTTGAGGTTGACGTCGACGTTGTCGCGAGACCTTGACGTTGCACGGCGACGTGGACGTCGACACCATCCTTGACCTTGCACGTCGACTTACGGCGATGTGCGCAGAACTCTCGTCGAGGATCGCAGAACGCGGTCAAGGTCGACGTCAACGACAGGGTCAACCTCCACGTCGCCGTCAAGCTCAACGTGAGGGTCGACGTGCAGGTCGGAGTCAAGGATCACGTTCCCGTCGCGACGGGGCGATTCTCTTTGTCCTACAGCTCTTGAGCGGCGCACGCCGATCGATCGCGGATGTGCCTGGTATGCTCCGGCACGGGTGAGCTCGCGGCGCCAAGGCCATGGTCGGGACGAGCGGGAGACCGCCGAGGATCGGACTCGGAGACCCGCCGAGGCGCCGCGCCACGCCCTGATCGTGGTGTTCGGCCGCGTCGTGGGCGACCGCCGCAGCATCGCGCTCGGCCTCGAGCCGCTCCAGCTCGGCCGCGAGGTCGAGTTGGATCGCGATATCCAGCTCGACGATCCACTGGTGTCGCGGCGCCACGCCGAGCTCCACTGGTCGGAGGTCCACGACCGCTACTGGATCCGCGATCTGGGGAGCCGCAACGGCGTGTTCGTCAACGGTGTGCGGATCGGCCGGGAGATCCTCGCGCGCGGTGATCTGATCCGCATCGGCGACAACGTGTTCCAGCTGGCGGCGGCCGAGCCCGGAGCTCCGGTGTCCGAGCCGGTGTCCGAGCCGGTGTCCGAGCCGGTGTCCGAGCCGCTGATCGATCCGCCGTTCATCGGGCGCAGCCGATCGCTGCGCCGTTCGCTCGAGCTCGCCGCGCGGGTCGCCGCCCTGGACACGCCGGTGCTGATCCTGGGCCCGACCGGCACCGGCAAGGACCTGCTCGCCGCGGCGATCCACCGCGCCAGCCGGCGCTCCGGACCGCTGGTCCCGGTGAACTGCGCCGCGCTGCCCGGCAACCTGGTCGAGAGCGAGCTGTTCGGCCACGAGCGCGGCGCGTTCAGCGGCGCCGATGCCCCCCGCGCCGGACTGTTCCGCGCCGCCCAGGCCGGCACGCTGTTCCTCGACGAGGTCGGCGAGCTCGCGCCCGAGATCCAGGCCAAGCTGCTCCGCGTGCTCGAGTCGCGCTCGATCCGGCCGGTCGGCGCGGTGACCGAGGCGCCGATCAACGTCCGGGTCCTGGCGGCGACCAACCGCGATCTCGCCGGCGACGTCGCGCACGGCCGGTTCCGCGCCGATCTCTATGCCCGGCTGACCGAGTCGGTGGTCCGGCTCGATCCGCTGCGCGATCGGCCCGAGGATCTCGAGCCGCTGTGGCACCACTTCGTCGCCCAGCTCGGTGAGGGCGTGCGCCTGGCGCTCGGCGGCGCGGCGTTCGAAGCGATGGCGCTCCATCCCTGGCCGTTCAACGTGCGCGAGCTGCGCCAGCTGGTCCGCGGCGCCCTGCTCGCCCGGCCCGACGGCGGCCAGCTCACCGTCGAGGACCTGCCGGCCGCGATGCAGCCACCGCCGCACGGCGCGCCTGCGCCTGCGCCCGCGGCCGCGCCGGTCTCCGCGCCGCCGCTGCTCGCCGCCGGCGAGGTCCCGAGCGCCCGGCAGCTGCGCCAGCTCGTCGAGGAGTTCCACGGCAACATCAAGGACGTCGCGGCATTCCTCGGCAAGGATCGCAAGCAGATCTATCGCTGGCTCCGGCGCGAGCACATCGATCCCAACGCCTACCGGCGAGGCAACGGCTAGTCGCCTCGCTACGCTGTGAGTGTCGGCGTGAACCACCGGACCCCAGATCACCTCGAGCGCGCGGCGCCGACCGGACTCGCCGGCCCGGACGGACGCGATCGCGCGCCCGCGGTCGGCGCGCTGGGCGGCCGGGTCTCGCCCGACGAGCTCCTCGCGCCGGGCACCGTGGTCGCGCGGTTCATCGTGCACCGCGCGCTCGGCGCCGGCGGCGCCGGCGTGGTCTACGCCGCCCACGATCCCGAGCTCGATCGCACGATCGCGCTCAAGGTCCTGCGCCGCGAGGTCGCCGAGCGCCCCGACGCCCGCGCGCGGTTCCTGCGCGAGGCCCAGGCGCTCGCCCGGCTGTCCCACCCCAACGCGATCTCGGTCTACGACGTGGGCGCCGCGGGCGGCCGCACCTTCATCGCCATGGAGTACATCCACGGCCGGACGTTCGCCGACTGGATCGCGGCGGCGCCGCGCGCGTGGCCCGAGATCGTCGCCGTGCTGATCAAGGCCGGGCGCGGCCTGGCCGCCGCCCATGCCGCCGGTCTGATCCACCGCGACTTCAAGCCCGCCAACCTGCTCGTCGGCGACGACGGCCGCGTCGTGGTCACCGACTTCGGCCTGGCGCGCGCGATGGAGGCCAGCGATCCCGACGAGCCCGAGGTCGACGCCGGGCCCGGCGGCACGCTGGCGGCCTCGATCACGCGCACCGGCATCGTGCAGGGCACGCCGGCGTACATGGCTCCCGAGCAGGAGGTCGGCGCCGCCGACGCGCGCGCCGATCAGTTCAGCTTCTGCGTGACCCTGTACGAGGCGGTGTTCGGCGTCCACCCGTTCCTGCCGCGGTCCTCGTCGACGACCTCGGCGGCGCCGGGCGCGTCGGGCACCGGGCCGGCCCGCGATCTCGCCACCGCCGTCCGGATCCCGGGCGACGGCCGCAGCGCGCCGGTCTGGCTCCAGCGCGCGGTGCTGCGCGGCCTCGCCGAGCGGCCCGAGCATCGCCACCCCAGCATGGACGCGCTCCTGGCCGTGCTCAACCACGAGCCGGTGCGGCGGCGCCGCCGGCTGCAGCTGATCGCGACCGCCGCGGCCGTGGCGGTCGCCGGCGCCAGCATCACGACGTGCGTGCTGACCCGCGGGCCCGACGTCGCGCTCTGCGCCGGCGCGGCGGGCAAGCTGGCCGGGATCTGGAACCCGGGCACGCAGGCCGGAATGCGCGCGGCGTTCGCCGCGACCCGGCTGCCGTACGCGGCCGACGGGTGGCGCCGGGTCGAGCCGATCCTCGACGGCTACACCGCGCAGTGGACCGCGATGCACGACGATGCCTGCCAGGCCACGCGGGTCCGCGGCGAGCAGTCCGAGCTGCTGATGGACCGGCGGATGGCGTGCCTCGACGTCCGCCGCCGCGAGCTCGATCAGCTCGCGCGGCTCTTGCTCCACCCCGACGCCGACATCGTCGAGCACGCCGTCCAGGCGGCCGACGGGCTCAGCAGCATCGCGAGCTGCGGCGACCTCGCGGCGCTCACCCGGCCGATCGCGCCGCCGCCCGATCCGGTGACCGCGGCCCGCGTCAGCGCCGCGCGCGAGCAGCTGGCCGAGGCCCGCGTCCTGGGCGACACCGGCAAGTATGCCGACGGCCTCGCGCTGGTCGAGCGCGTCGCGGGCGAGCCCGCCGCCCACGACTACCTGCCGCTGCGCGCCGAGGCGTCCCACGCCGCCGGCAAGCTGCACGCCGCCCGGAGCGAGTGGGCCCGCGCGCTGCCCCGGCTCGAGGACGCGATCTGGGCGGCCGAGGCCAGCGGCCACGACGAGATCGCGATGGCCGCGCTGGGCGGCGCCGCGCACGCGCTGGCCGAGCTCGATCGATTCAAGGACACCGACGACATGATCCGCCGCGGCGAGGCGGCGCTGCTCCGCGCCGCGGCCCCGCCGCTGCAGCGCGCCGGGTTCCGCCACAGCGTGTGCGACGCGCTCGAACGCGAGGGCCGGTACCCCGAGGCCCACGACCAGTGCCGCGAGGCGCTCGCGCTCCGCCGCCGCGAGCTCGGCTCGGACCACCCCGACGTCGCGCTGTCGCTGATCCGGCTCGGCCGGCTCGCCAACCGCTACGCCAAGGCCGATTCCGACCAGCAGGCCCTCGGCTACTTCGGCGAGGCGCTCGCGATCCAGCAGCGCGCGCTCGGCCCCGAGCACCCCGAGCTGCAGCGCGCGCTCAACGCGATGGGCGACGCCGAGGTCCGGCTCGGCCGGTTCGACGACGCCCTCGCACACCAGCGCCGCGCCCTGGCGATCGCCGAGCGCGCGCTCGGCCCCGACGGCATGCGGATCGTCAGCGTGCTGTGGAGCCTGGGCGACGCGCTGCGCCACCTGCAGCGCAACGCCGAGGCCGGCGAGGTGTTCCGCCGCGCGCTCGCGATCACCGAGAAGGCGGTCGGCCCGCAGCGCTCGCAGGCCGCGATCGCCCACCTCCGCGTCGGCGACGTGCTCCAGGCCGAGAACGACTACGCCGCGGCGCTGCAGCACTACCGGCGCGCCGAGGCCGTCCTCGAGGCCACCGTCGGCACCGCCCACCCCAACTACGCCATCATCCTGCTCGACATCTGCTCGATGGAGTTCGAGCTCAAGCGGCCGCGCGAGGCGCTCGCGGCGTGCGCGCGCGGCCTGCCGGTGCTGGAGCGCGCGCTCGGCCGCGATGCCCCGCCCGTCGCCGACGCGCTGGTCGGGCTGATCTCGCGCGTCTACGCCGCCAACGGCCGGCTGCGCGACGCGCTCGCCGTGCTCGAGCGCGGGATCGCGAGCTGGCCTGCGGCCGATCCCACCGCCGCGGCCCGGATCGCCGACGGCGAGCTCACCCTCGCGCAGACCGTCTGGGACCACGTCCCGGCCGAGCGCGCCCGGGCGCGCGCGCTCGCCACCCGTGCCCGCGACCGGCTGCGCGACGCCGGCCCCGGCCACGAGCGCCAGCGCATCGCGGCCGCCGCGTGGCTGGCCAGGCACTGACCCCAGAGTTCGCCTGGATTGACCCGGATCGCGCAGCAGATCTCGCGAGGTCGAGGCGCCGCGACGAAGGACTACCGGGCGTAATTCGAGGTTGCGGAGCAACGAGATCGCGGAATCTGCAAAGCGAGGCGGGTCAAGACAGGCGAACTCCAGGGTCAGTGTGACGTGTAGACCTTGGCGACGTAGTCCTCGACCTGGCGGTCCGACGAGAACCGCCACTGCGACATCGCGATGCTGGCGCGCATGATCTCGATCCAGCGCGCGCGGTCGGCGTACGCCGGCAAGACCTCGCGCTCGATCACGTGATCGAGCAGCTCGCGATCGCGCTTGTCGACCCGCGCGGCGTCCTTCTCGTCGAACGCGTCGTCCGCCGGATCGGGATCGCCGATCTTCCAGCCGGTGACGCCGTGGACGCAGCCCTCCGGCCACCAGCCGTCGAGCACCGAGACGTTGGGCACGCCGTTCATCGCCGCCTTCATCCCCGAGGTCCCCGAGGCCTCGAGCGGGCGGCGCGGGTTGTTGAGCCAGATGTCGGCGCCGCGGGTCATGAGGCCCCCGATCCGCATGTCGTAGTTCTCGAGGAACACGACGTGGCGGGCGTGGCGCTTGGCGGCCTCGAGCAGCCGGCCGACCAGCGCCTTGCCGTCGAGATCGCGCGGGTGCGCCTTGCCGGAGTACACGATCTGCACGCCGTGCGCGAACATCCGCTCGAGCGCGCGCTCGTCGCCGAGGATCAGATCGGCGCGCTTGTAGGCGGCGGCCCGCCGGGCGAAGCCGATCACCAGCTTGTCGAGCGCGAGGTGGGCGCCGGTCCGCCGCGCGACCTCGGCGAGCAGCTCGCTCTTCATCCGCTGGTGGGAGGTCCACAGCTCGGTGTCCTGGCGATCGCGCGGCTTGTCGGGGACCAGCGCGGCGCGGACCCGGGCGTCCTGCCAGGTCGGCTGGTGCACGCCGTTGGTGATGCTGATGATCGGCGCGGCGCCGTCGACGTGCTTCCACATCTCGCGCGCGGTCTCGCCGTGGAGCTCGGCCACGCCGTTGGCGATCCGCGCCAGCCGCAGGCCCGCGATCGTCATCGAGAACGGGTCGCCGCCGATGACCTCGAGCTCGGCGTCGGTGAACCCGAGGTCGGCGTCCATCTTGCGCATCAGGTCGAGCTCGTGGACCTCGTTGCCGGCCGGCACCGGCGTGTGGGTCGTGAACACCACGTGCGCGCGCAGCCGGTCGATCCGCTCGCTCAGCGTGGTGCCGCCGAACCGCTGCTGGCGGAGCAGCTCGAGCCCGGCGAACACCGCGTGGCCCTCGTTGAAGTGGAACACCTCGGTCTTCTCGCCCAGCGCGTTGAGCAGCCGCACGCCGCCGACCCCGAGCACGATCTCCTGGGCCAGCCGGTCCTCGACCCCGCCGCCGTACAGCCGCTGGGTGATCCAGCGATCCTCCTCGCGCTCGGGCTCGAGCAGGTACAGGACCGAGGTCACGTAGCGCTCGACCTTCCAGGCGCGCAGCGGGACCTTCTTGCCGCGCACCGTGACCTCGATCCGGACGTCGACCCGGCGCAGCACGTCGCGCACGGTCTTGGGGTACTGGTCCTCGATCACGCCGCCGACGCCGATGACCTGCCGCGTGTAGCCCTCGTCCCAGAGCAGGCCGATGCCGGTGACCGGCAGGTGCAGATCGCCCGCCGACTTCATGTGGTCGCCGGCGAGGATGCCCAGGCCGCCGGCGTAGATCGCGAACGCAGGGTCGAGCCCGTACTCCATGCAAAAGTACGCGACGCGGGGACACGGGACCATCGGGCTAGCCTCCAGGGGCCGGAACGTGCCCAACCCGACGGGCGACCGCAAGCCGCGGAGGGCGAAAGCCGCCGTGTTGCCAAACGCAACAAGGGGTTAGCTACTGTGCGCCCATTGACTACGATTTCTTGGCACGGCCGCCCTGCGGGAGTACAGAATGAAGGGATGAAGTCGCGCCGCCCGGTGGTCTCGCCCGAGGACCAGGCGCTATTTCTCGCGGCCGTCGACGGTGCCCGGCCGCTCGGCACGCGCGATCGCCTGCCGATCCCGCCGCCACTCCCGTCGCCCGTGCGGATCGTCGAGCTGCCGGCCGAGGTCAAGCTCGTCGTCGAGGGCGACGGCCGGCGCTACACCGCGCGCGCCCCGGGCGTCAGCCGCGCCCAGCTCGCCGAGCTCCGCGCCGGCAAGCTCCACACCGAGGACACCCTCGATCTCCACGGCCAGACCGTCGAGCTCGGCACCCAGCAGCTGCGCGAGTTCGTGTCCGGCGCGCACCGGCTCGGCCGGCGCTGCGTGCTGATCGTCCACGGCAAGGGCACGCACTCCGACCACGGCGCGCCGCTGCGCGAGGCGGTGCTCGCCGAGCTGCTCGGCCCGCTGTCCGGCCTGGTCCACGCGCTGGCGACCGCCGCGCCGTCGCACGGCGGCGAGGGCGCGACCTACCTCATGGTGCGTGGCCTCAAGTGAGGCCGATCATCGCCGCCGCGCTCGCCGCGCTCGCCGCCGGGCTGGTCGCGCGCGCCGAGGCCCGCCCGACCCCGGCGCGGCCGCGCGCCGCCGCCACCCAGCCCGCCGCCAAGCCCGTGACCCGCAAGGTGGCGTCCGCCAAGCCGGTGGTGCGCAAGCCCGCCACCGCCGCCAAGCCCGCCGGCCCGTTCCAGCACGACGGCGCGCACGCCCGCGTCACCATCGGCGAGCTCCGCCCCGCGCGCGAGGTCGTCGGCCGCCGCGAGGAGCCGCTGACCGCCGAGGAGGAGACCGCGCGGCAGATCGAGAAGCTGCTGCGCGGCCCGCTGCGCTACGGCACCACCGGCCTGTTCGTCGCCGACGCCCGGACCGGCGAGGCGCTGTTCGCGGTCAACGCCGACGATCCGCTGAACCCGGCGTCGAACGTCAAGATGATCTCGACCGCGACCGCGCTCGAGCTGCTCGGCCCCGACTTCCGCTACCCGACCCGGCTGCTCGGCCCCGGCCCCGACGCCGGCGCGGTCCACGGCGACGTCTACCTGCTCGGCAGCCACGATCCCACGCTCACGATCGGCGACCTCGACCAGCTCGCGGCGACCGTCGCGGCCCGCGGCGTGACCCGGATCGACGGCGACATCATCGTCGGCGCCGATCCGACCCGCGACGGCGTGTACCGCGCCCTCATCCCGATCGACGTCCGCGCCGGCGAGCCCGGCGGCCCGGCGATCGCGGCCGCGCCCCCGGGCATGGACCTGGTCGCGCTCACGGTGACCGCGCGGACCGCCCGGGCCGCCGCCCGGCCGCGCCTGAGCTACCAGATCACCTCCACCACCGACGCCGCCGGCCACCCGCGGCTCGCGGTGACCATCGGCGGGACGATCGGCAAGGGCGGCGCCACCCGGCTCACGCTCGCCACCCCGCGCGAGCGCACGGCGACCGCCGCGTACACCCTGCGCGCCGCGCTCCGCGCCCACGGCGTGGCGATGACCGGCGAGCTCAAGACCGCCGAGCTCGCCGCGTTCGTCGCCGCGACGACGGCCGCCAGCGGCCTGCCGATCGAGCTCGGCCGCCACGAGTCGGCCCGGCTCGCCGACATCATCGCGCGGGTCAACAAGTGGAGCATCAACTGGCTCGCCGACCGCGTGATCATGACCGCCGCCGCGCTGGTCAAGCGCGAACCGCCGTCGATGGAGCTCGCGCTCGCCGCGATGTACGACTGGCTGATCCGCCACCCGCAGATCTCCCGGTCCGACGTCGTCGTCGATACCGGCTCGGGGCTGTCGTACCACACGCGGATCACCACCCACGAGCTGGTGTCGATCGTCCGCAGCGCCGCCGGGTTCACCGGCGATGCCGATCCTGCGCAGTCGCGCGCCTGGCTCGACTCGCTGTCGATCGGCGGCACCGACGGCACGCTGTCGAGCCGGTTCCGCAGCGGCGACATGCGCGGCCGGATCCACGGCAAGACCGGCACGCTGTCGACCGTGATCGCGCTGTCCGGCGTGCTCGACGTCGATCCCGCGCGCCCGCTGGCGTTCTCGCTGGTCACCAACGGCGACACGCCGCTGTCACCGCGCGGAATCCGGCGCGCCCACGAGCAGGTCCTCGGCCTGATCTGCCGCTACCTGGCGAGCACCCGCAAGCCGACCGACCCCGCCGCGGCGACCCCGCCGCAGCAACTGTCCCCGCCGCACGAGACCTCGCCCGGCGACGCCGATCGCGCCGATCTCGAGGAGCTCGAGCCCGACGCCGCGCTCGACGCCGAGTCCTCCGAGCAGCCCTGAACGGGCGGCTCGCCGCAGCCACCGCGGCGTCCCGCCGAGCGGCGGCGCTCGATGCCGCGACAGCGCGATGCCGAGTAGCCCCGAGCCGGCGGCTCACCGCGGCGTCCCCGCTCGGCCGCGCTCGACGCCGAACAGCCTGACCGGGCGGTGCGTTACTTCTTCGCCGGCTTGGCCGGCTTCGCGGCCTTGCCCGCCTTGCCGCCCGGCTTGACGAACCGCAGCGTGAACCGATCGCTGGTGCCGCGCTTCTCGGCCGCCGCGCGCGGCGACGCGTTCCAGTCGCGCGGGTCCTCGGGGTTGCGCAGCAGGTCGCTCTCGGTGTCGAGCTTGAAGCCCGCGGCGAGGATCTCCTTCTTGACCGCGTCCTCGTCGATGCGATGCAGGGTCTCGACGTCGTTGAGCCCCGTGCCCTGCTTGGCGCTGTGGTCGATGATGCCGTAGACCCCGCCCGGCTTGAGCGCGGCGAGCACCGCCTTGTTCATCTTGGCGCGGTCGACCTTGAGCCACACGAAGTCGTGGTAGTTGAGCACGCAGATCACCGCGTCGAGGTTCTTGGCCTCGGGCGGGAACGGCGTCTCGGCCGGCTGCTCCACGCTCACCACGTTCTTCATCGCCGGCCTGGCCATCCGCTCCTCCAGCGGCTTGCGCGCGAACCGGTCGAGGATCTCCTTGGTGTTCTGCGCGTAGACCTTGCCGTTGTCGCCGACCACGCGGGCCATGAGCTCGGTGCTGTAGCCCGGCCCGGCGAACAGCTCGCCGAGCTTCTGGCCCGGCGCGACCTTGAAGAACGCCAGCATCTCGGCGGGCTTCCTGCCGGCGTCGAGCGCGCGGTCCTTGTCGTCGCGATCCGCGGCCGCGACCGCCGCGGTGATCGCCTCGGGCACGTCGGCCGCCGGCGTGTACGGCGCGATCACCGGCGCGGGGGGCGGCGGCGGGGTCGGCGGCGGTGCCGGCTCCGGCGGCGGCGTGGGCGCGACCGCGACCGGCTCGGGCGCAGGTGCGGGCGGCGTGGGCGCGACCGGCGGCGGGTTGTCTTTCTTTCCGCAGCCGGCGAATAGCAGCAGCGAGGCCAAGAGGAGGTGCTTCATGCGCGCACCTTAATCAAACCCGGCCGGCCGGGCGAGCCTTGTCGCCCTACTCTTCTTGCGCGAACGACTGAGCGAGGCGCTCGAGCACACCCTGGTCCTCCAGCGTCGTGGTGTCACCGCGCGCCTTGGACCCGGATGCAACCTCACGCAGCAGGCGCCGCATGATCTTCCCCGAGCGGGTCTTGGGCAGCGCCTCGGCGAACCGCAGCTCCTCGGGCCGGGCCAGCGCGCCGATCTGCGCCACCACGTGGTCGCGCAGCTCCTTGGCCAGCGCGTCATCGGCGGCGACCCCCATCCGCGGCGTGACGAACGCCACGAGCGCCTGGCCCTTGAGGTCATCGGGCCGCCCCACCACCGCTGCCTCGGCCACCTTGGGGTGCGAGACCAGCGCCGACTCGACCTCCATCGTCGACAGCCGGTGGCCCGCGACGTTGATCACGTCGTCGACCCGGCCCATCACCCAGAAGTAGCCGTCGAGGTCCTTGCGCGCGCCGTCGCCCGCGAAGTAGCAGCCCTCGACCTCGCTGAAGTAGGTCTTCACGAACCGCTCGTGGTCGCCGAAGATCGTGCGCAGCATCGATGGCCACGGCCGCTTGATCACCAGGAACCCGCCCTCGTTGGGCGCGCACGGCGTGCCGTCGCGCTGCACCACGTCGGCCGCCACCCCCGGCAGCGGCCGCGTCGCCGAGCCCGGCTTGGTCGGCGTCGCCCCCGGCAACGGCGAGATCATGATCCCGCCGGTCTCGGTCTGCCACCACGTGTCGACGATCGGACAGCGGTTGCCGCCGATCTTGTCGCGGTACCACATCCAGGCCTCGGGGTTGATCGGCTCGCCCACCGAGCCCAGGAGCCGCAGCGACGACAGGTCGTGCTTGGCCGGCCACTGATCGCCCCACCGCATGAACGCGCGGACCGCCGTCGGCGCGGTGTAGAACACCGTCACGCCCCAGCGCTCGATGATCTGCCACAGCCGGTCCGGCCCGGGCTGGTTCGGCGCGCCCTCGTACATCACCGTCGTCGCGCCGTTGGCCAGCGGTCCGTAGACCACGTAGCTGTGGCCCGTGACCCAGCCGATGTCGGCCGTGCACCAGTACACGTCCTCGTCGCGGAGGTCGAACACGATCTTCGTCGAGTACGCCGCGTGCGTCAGGTATCCGCCCGTGGTGTGCAGGATGCCCTTGGGCTTGCCCGTCGTGCCGCTGGTGTACAGCGTGAACAGCGTCTGCTCGCTGTCGAACGCCTCGGCGGTGTGGCGCGGCGACGCGCCCTCGACCGCCTCGTGCCACCACACGTCGCGGCCGTGCCACGCCACCTGGTTGGCGCAGCGCCGCACCACCAGGACCTTCTCGACCGCCGTGCCCTCGACCGCGCGGTCGACGTTCTCCTTGAGCGGCAAGATCTGGCCGCGGCGCCAGCCGCCATCGGACGTGATCACGAGCCGGGCCTTGGCGTCCACGATCCGGTCACGCAGCGCCTCCGACGAGAACCCGCCGAACACCACCGTGTGCGGCGCGCCGATCCGGGCGCAGGCCAGCATCGCGATCGCCGCCTCGGGGATCATCGGCAGGTAGATCGCGACGAAGTCGCCGCGGCCGATGCCCAGGGCCTGGAGCGCGTTGGCCGCCTTGCACACCTCGCGATGTAGCTGGCCGTAGGTCAGGACGCGGCTATCCCCCGGCTCGCCCTCGAACACGATCGCCGCCTTGTTCTTGCGCCACGTCGTCACGTGGCGATCCAGGCAGTTCACGCTGAGGTTCAGCTTGCCGCCGACGAACCACTTCGCGTCGGGCAGCTTCCAGTCCAGCACCTTTTGCCACGGCGTGTCCCAGGTCAGCTCGCGGGCGATATCCGCCCAGAACCCCTCGGGATCAGCCGCCGCCCGGGCGTACAGCGCCTCGTAGTCGGCGAAGCTCCGGACGTGCGCGCGCTCGGCGAACTCCGCCGGCGGCGGGAAGCTCCGGGTCTCGGTCAGGACCGACTCGATCGAAGACGACGACGACATGGGCGACTCCTTGGCTCAGACGACCGCGATCACGTCGATCTCGACGCGGACATTGCGCGGCAGCCCCGCGACCGCCACCGTGGACCGCGCCGGGGGCTCGCTCGGAAACCGCTCGCCGTAGATCGCGTTCACCGTCGCGAAGTCTGCCATGTCGGCGAGAAAGATGGTCGTCTTCACCACCTGCGCGAAGCTCGCGCCGGCCGCGGCCAGCACCGCGCTCAGGTTCTCGAGCACCTGGCGGGTCTGGTCCGCCACGTCGCCCTCGATCACCTGCCCCGTCGCCGGATCCAGCGCGATCTGCCCGCTGCAGAACACCATTCGCTGGCCGCCGACCGGCACCACGACCGCCTGCGAATACGGGCCGATCGCCCCCGGAGCATGCGCCGTCCGCACGATGCTGCGTCTCATGGTCATGGCCGTGTCGTAACACGCCTCGCGATCCCAACGCAGTTGACAGCGCCGCGGCGGGGCGGTAATTCCTGGGGGTACCCGGGCGTTTAACTCAGCGGGAGAGTGGCACCTTCACACGGTGCAAGTCGTAGGTTCAATCCCTACAACGCCCACGAAAATTCAGCAGATGGACACGCCCGGCCGCTCACCCAGCCCGGGCGTTGCTGCTTTCGGATCGAGCCCATCACCACCTGCCGAATGGTTGCCGAACCCACCGACGACGTCCGGCCGCCCCGGACCCCTCTCAAGCTTTTCGTTGAGCGGTGCTTCGATAGCGCGGAGGAGTTCCTGCGCGCCCTGTTGCCGACCGGCTTGTTCGGATCGGAGCACCGCATCACCTCCCAGTCGTGGTTGTTTCGCGGTCAGGGAGATGCAACGTGGCCGCTCCTGCCCAAGGCGTTTCGCGAAAACGCGCTGGCGGTAAACACGTTCGCGAACGTCGAGTGGCCATTCACGACGGCGCGCGAGCACGCTCAGCTTGAGCTTGAGGGCATCATTCGCTTCGCTGTCTGCGCAGACAGAGCCGGCTTTCTGCTCCCCGGGGATGCTCCAGCCATTCGCGACCCCAGGAGCCAACCGACCGACATCGATCTCAAGAGGTTTCCGCCAACGGACTTCCTCGCGATCGCGGCCCTCGCGCAGCACTACGGCGTGCCGACGCGGCTACTCGACTGGACCTGGAAGCCACTCGTAGCTGCGTACTTTGCCGCGTCGGATTGTACACTGAATCCGCACGATAGCCGCACTCACTTAGCCGTGTGGGCGCTTTCATCGACCTTCGTAGCCGCCGTGGGATCTACGCGCGACCCCGCGTTCTATCTGATGAGCGCGCCTGCTGCGTCGAACCCGAATCTGCATGCACAGGGAGGCATGTTCACGCTCGTGCAACCACGCACCGATGCGACCGCAGAGGGGCAACTGCGCAATCTGGATGATCTCATTCACGACATCGATGGCGACGACATTGATCCTCCCACGGTCGCCGGGGAGACTTGGGAACGACGCCGATGGGCGCCTGTGTTGTACAAGCTCATACTTCCGGCTACCCAGGCGCGGGTCTTGTTCCGCCTGATAGCAGAGGCCGGCGTTTCGGCGGCCTCTGTCTATCCCGGACTCGACGGCGTTGCGAAGTCCATCTCCGAGCAGCGGCGCTGGCAGTGGGCGTCGCCACAGAGTCGAACTCGTTCGCCCACGCGACGTTCACGCCCGGTTGCGATGTCGATAACCTTCGCAAGGCCAGCGCGCACCTCGTCGCCGGCGACCGTCGAGTAGTGGCGCTGCATCTCCGGCGTGGCGTGGCCGCTGATTGCGCGGGTGACGATGTCGCCGATGCTGGCGGCGCGTGCGAGGTCTTGAAACGTCCGCCGCATGCAGCGAGGCGAGACCTTGTAGCCGAGCTTGAGGATGTCCCCGACCTCCAGGTTCGATACATGCACCATGGTCCTCCGTGCTCGTCGTCTACGCAATGCTGCGATCGACCGGGCCCGGCGACCGTCAGTGATTCAGGATGTAGTCGAGCCCGAGCCAGAACATCCAGAGCCTGACATCGGCCTCGGTCAGGTCCTCGAACGCACCGTCGGCGGCGGCCCGGGCGAGCAGGAAGTCCCCGTTGGCAGGCCACTCCTTCGGGCCGAGGTCCAGCTCCGAGTTCTCGAAGCGGAGCTTGACCTCGAACCGCGACGGCTCAGCGAGGGACATCGCCAGGGCGCGACGCGCGAGCGCGAGGCCGAACACCAGCCCGCCGCGGCTGCAACAGAGCTGGACGCCGTCGTGCAGCGGAACACACGCGACCGGGCCACCCAAGGTCCCTTGCAGGGCCGTCGAGAGGCCTCCATCATCGTCTGCGAGATCCAGGTCAGGCGGGGCGCCTCCCCGACCCGGCATAGGATGACCCGGCTCATCGGTGGCTCCCGTGGGGCTTCCGGCGACCGAGCCACCTGCACAACGACACCGGCGCCATTCCGAGCCGCGCCGCCGCACCGCTCACGCTGCGCGACGTGCGGATCGCGACCAGCCGCAGCGTCGCTTTCTCGATTTCGGCGAGCGAGGTCGCGGCGTGCCGGCGAACCCACGCATGATCGGTGGCAGGGAAGCCGGTGCGCTCCGCGCCGAACTGCGCGACCGCGTCCGCCGCGTACTCGGCGATCACCCGGTCGAGCTCGGCTGCGCAGCCGGCGAGCGGCGGCACGACGATCGGCGCCGGCCGGACGAGGAGCGGATGAACGTCGCCATGCTCGATGCACACACAAAATTCGGATATCCTCGAAGTTGTCCCCTCGCCCGACAGGGCCGAGACTTCGTCGCGTCGTGACGAAGGGACAGGAACCGCGCGATCACCGCCTACAGCTGCGGGTCCCCAAGAACCTCTGGCTCGCGATCAAGCGTGTCGCAGTGGAGTACGAGCGCAGCCCGTCGGACTGGATCGTCCAAACGCTGAGCGAGGCGATCGCCAAGCACGACCGCAAGCGGCGACAGCGTCCGTCCGAGTAGCCCGGAAGCATTGCCTCTAAACCGGGGGGGCCGGCGATGCTGGCTTTCAACGGCGCACGAGCGCCTCGCCGGCGCCTACCTCGCTGGCGTCCTACCTGACCGGTGCAGCTGCATCTCAGCCACGCCACGGCGGCGATCGCCGCCCGCGCCGAGGTCAGGGTCGATAGCTTGCGCCAGGCGCGGGCGGCTCGCCGGGGGCGGGATGTCCCTCCCGGGATGGCATCGTCGTTCGTTTCGATCCCGGATCTCCATCGGAGACCGGCGGATCCTGGCGGATCGTCGAGTCTCGGAAGCGCGTCAAGTCCCATTGGAGTCACCAGCTCCAAAGACGCGGATGCGCGTCGGTTCGACGATCGTGATCGCGCCTCTGAGGTCAGCTGCTACCGCGGCGATTGCGGCAACGATCCGAGCGGCCATGTCGGCCGGCGAGATCACGTCCGGCAGCCGAGCCACGATGATGCCCGGATGCGTACCCGGCGGGAACCGCAACGCGTTCGAGAAATCCAGGTCTCCGGACACGACGATCGAAGAGGTTTCTCGCGCCCGCGCCGCGATCGCATCGTCCGTTGCGCCCCTCAGGCCGACGTCACGCACATCGACGACATCGTGACCGGCCGCAACGAGCGCTCTGGTCACGGCACGAGGCAGTGATTCATCGACGAGAAATGCAGCCACCCGTCAGCTCGCGCGAAGGCTCTGCTGCGACGCGAGCCAAGCTGCATAGCGGAAGACAGCCCGGATCTGCTCGGTGGTGAGATCGTACTCGGCGAGGATCTCCGCTTCCGGGCGACCAGCGGCAAGCAGCCCGAGGACGGTCGCCGCAGGCACACGGGTCCCGGCGATCACGGGCTTGCCGAAGGCACGCGCGGGATCCGCGGTGATGCCAGGAACGATCTCGGTCACCGGAGGAGTGTACCTGACCTGGTGCTGTTCAGGTACCGGGGACCGCCTCGACGAGCCCGTGCGCCTGCTCGTCGAGGGCCATGCCCCTCGGGCTCCGCAGCTATCGCCGTCGGAAAGGTTCGAGGCTGGGTCCCTCGGGAGGACAGCGTGGGTACGGCCGGGCCAGCGAGCCCCTTGCCAGCGCCTACCTGACTCGTCGCGACGGGGTCCCGCCTGCAGCACCCGCAGCTCCTCCGCCAGCGCGCTCGCCCGCTCGTGGTCGCCGGCCAGATGCATCTGCCTTGGCGTGGCGTTCCGCTACCGCATGCGCTCGATCCAGTACTCGGGGCGCCGGCTATGATGCGCGACGGCGAAGATCACGACCTCATCGGTGTTCACCTGGAAGATCAGCGAGTAGGGGACCCCGTGCAGTACGCGTCGACGCGCCGGGCCACCGCACCACACGGGCCACGCAAGCGGCCGTTCCCGGATGCTGCGCAGCCCCGCGTTCACTGCCTCGGTCAGGCGCCTCGCCGCGTCCTGCGATCGCTCACGGTACCAGGCGACCGCTGCTCGATACTCGGCGCTCGCTTCGGGATGGTACCGGTGCCTGATCACGGCATGGGCGCATCGAGCATGGCGCGGATCTCGGCGTCCACCTGATCACCGTCGACCAGCTCAACCTTCCCCTCCGCAACTTCGCGCATGCGGCGATCGATCTCCGCCGCCCAGGCCGCCTCCCATTCCTTGCCAGTGACCTCGTCACCATCGCTCGGCTCGAGGCTACGCCACAGGACCGCCGCCAGCGTACCGCGATCCTCGTCGGGAAGCTCAAGCAACTCGGTGACCAGCTTGCGGGGGATCGCCATGGCTACCGCTTCAGTGTACGCGGTGGCGGTCGTCATCGCCATGGTCCTACGTGGCGCGCCTCGGCCGTCGCAGCCGAAGATGCGCCGCCGGTTGCAGCACCCGCAGCTCCTCCGCCAGCGCCCTCGCCCGCTCCTGATCGCCGGCCAGGACGGCGTCCGCGAGCGCTGTAGCAAGGCTTGCTACAGTCCGTGTCCGCGAGGGTCCGCGAGCGTCCGGGCCGGCTCCCGCCTCACCGTCGGGTTCCGGCGGATCTTCGCGGTCCGTCGGGGCCGCCGAGACAGGTTCAATCCCTACAACGCCCACGAAAATTCAGCAGATGGACACGCCCGGTCGCTCACCACGCGCCGGGCGTTGCTGCTTTCGGCGCCCCCACCCGCCTGATACGGGAGCTGCTTTCGGTTCGTGATGCAAACTGCGCATCCGTGGCGCGACCCGGTCATCGAGGTCTACAAGCAGTACGTCGACCGTACGCTGCTGCGAGAGAACTTGCGGCTCACCGTCGAGGAACGGTTTCGCAAGTTGATGGACCTGCAGCGCTTCGCCGAGGAAATGCAGCGCGCCGGCCGTGAGGCCCGCCGTCGCGACCGGACGAAATGATGGATCTTGGAGCGCTGCTGGCCTCCCGACCTCCGTGCCCAGGTCCTCGCCGCCATGGGTCGCTCACGGAGTTGGTGCACCTGACCCTGCCCCGATGTCGCCTGGAGCATCTGGCTTCCTCGGAGAATCCAGACGGAAGTTGAACGTCCAAACCACTGCTGAAGCCACCGCCTTGTCGTCGGTGTCGTGCGCGGGCTCGAACTCGAGCTCGCCGGCGCGCTGGAGCGCGAGCTCGTCGAGCCCGTGGCCGAGCTTGTTGAGCAGCACCCGCGACTTCACGTTGCCGTACTCGTCGACCACCAGCCGCACGCGGATCGCGCCCTCGATGCCGAGCGCGCGCGCCTCGGCCGGGTAGTCTTTGCCGGTGTCGAAGAACGCGTAGTCGCGTCTGGGGATAGCACGGGTCTTGATCGTTCCAAGCTGGACTGGTGTGACGCCATGGTTGCTCGGCACAGCGACGTCGCGCGGGTTCGTCGTTGTGTTCCTCGCCTCCGGGCGCACAGTGGGAGCACTCGGCGCCGACGAGCAGGCTGTGGCCATTGCAACGGAAACAAGGAACATGCCCAGGAACACGCGAGACGGCGCCATGAGGCCGATGTTATCGCCAGGTGCTGCCGTTTGCTTGCTCGCAAGATCTGCATCGGTTCAACCGGCGCCGGCGCGTCATGGTCGCGGTGCCGATCATCGCCAAGCCCTCGCAGCACCTCGCATCACTGCCTGCATTCTGGCAAAGATGCGCAATATGTTGTGCGAGATCGGGATAGACGGTGATTGCGTGTCGCCACCTGATCTCCCACGCGGCGACCGCTGTCATGACCGGAACACTCCGGAACACGCGCCCACCTGCGGTCGACGTGGCTTTGCACGACAGGGTGCCGCAACAAGCAGCACCGCCGCTACGAGGTTATCCAGACCGCAACTGTGCTGACTCGCGGTGTCACGCCCTGATTCGCGTTAGGATCTGCGCCATGCTCAACGACATTCTTACCGGGCGTGCGACGTTGGAAGGCGAGAAGCGGGAGGCGGATCCGTTCCGCGCGCCCGGCGAGGTCCAGAGCATCACGTGCGCGACGTGCGGCACGGTCGTGCCGGCGAGCCAGGCCGCCGGCGCTCGGTGCCTGCGCTGCGTGCAGCCGGCGCCCCAGGCTGCGCCGCCCATCGCGGAACCATTCTACGATCCGGCGCTCGAGCTCGAGCTGTTGCGCGATGCCGAGCGCTCCCGGGCGCGCGGCGACATTGCTACCGGCCTCGTGGTGCTCGCGATCGGCCTCGTCATCACCGCCGTCACGTATGGCTCGGCGTCGCGCGCGGGCGGTACGTACATCATCGCGCTGGGGCCGATCATCTTCGGCCTCATCCGGCTGTTCCGCGGCCTGGCTCGCCTCGACGGCTGACGACAGCGTCGCCGCGCAATGCGGACGCATGCCTCCCGCGGCCCCGTCCCCGGGGGTCACGCACGACGGCAAGCGGCGGTGACCGGTCGGCGAAGTCCTGGGAAAGCATCGCCGAGATAGAAACTTGCCCCTCGAACCGAGCCGAGGATCCCTATCAACGTGGACACCAGCGAACGGCTCACCTGGCAGCAGATCCGCGAGCGCTACCCGGACCAGTGGGCAGTGCTGGTCGATCACGACTGGTACAGGGGCACCCTGTACAACTCGGCGCGCGTTCTCGCCTGTGGCGCCTCGCGGGCCGAGGCAGTGGCGCGCGCACAACCGGCGCTGGCTGCCTACGACGGCTACGGCTGCCGCTACACCGGCACGATCCGCGGGCCGATGTTTCAGCTCAAGCAGTTCCTGATCGAGCGATGAACATCTTCCCGTTCGAACGCTCGGGCGACCTCATGACCATCACAGCGCGGGTGTGGCGATCTGACGAATACCGCGAGCGCCTGCTCGTGATCGACACCGGTGCCGCCGCGACGTCGATCGAGCCGGCGATCCTGGAAGCGCTCGGGTATTCATCCCGCGATGCGATCCTGCGGACACGCGTCCCGACGCCGGCAGGAATCCAGCGCGGAAGGTTGTTCAAGGTTCATCGCTTCTCTGCGCTCGGAGCAGACCTCCCGAACTTCGCGGTCCAGGCGCTCGCGCTCAACGACGAGTACGGAGTCGACGGCCTCCTTGGCATGAACTTCCTCGAGCGCTTCAACTTCATGGTGCGGCCCGTCGAGCGGGAGATTCATCTCGAGCCGGTGGAGTCGGGCGCATAGCCGCCCCCCTGCTGCGGTGATCGGATGGTCGCCGCGTCCGCTACCAGGTCGGGCGGTGGCGATCCAGGACGTCGCATCCCACGCCCGAGCTACCAGGCGAGGCACACCCCGCACCGGCGACGACGACAAGCGGCGGCGACTCCCGGCTATCGGCGAGATCCCGGGAAGCATCGCGGCTTCAGCGAACCGTCATGCGCGATGCCCCGGCCGCAGCTCAGTGCTCCACGATGGTCGTGAGCCCCGGCGATGTGGCCCAGATGTCCGAGTCGTACCAGGTCTCCGGATCCGGCGTGCCCGTGACGTAGTACGACGAGAACTGCGACGGAAAGCAATTCTTCATGTCCGCCCAGTTGCTGGTCGCCTTGGTCGCCCCGCCATCGGGATTCAGCGGATCCCGGAGGTGGTTCGCGTCGGTGCAGTAGTCGTTGTTGTTGTCCCAGATCGGTCCGTTCATGAGCGTGTGACCGTCGTGATGACCGCTCGATGCACCGGGCGCCGTGTTGTATTCGTCCCAGAACGTGTACATGCAGTGCCCGAGCTCGTGCGCCAGGGCGACCCCCACCGGCGCCGCGGCCGGGTTCGGGTTCCAGCCGCAGACGTTGACCTTCTCGCCGTTGTTGCCGAAGTTGCACGCCCCCGAGCCGACGCACACGTCTCCGCCCCAGAAGCCCCACGAATCGCAGGTCTCCTTGGACCACAGCACGAACTGACAGTGTTAGCGAGCACGTCCTTTGAAGGAGAAGGGCCGGGTTCGAAGCGGGCTGGTTGATGGCCTTGGCATGGATGAGAGCTGCTCACCGGGGAGCGTCAGATCGT
>Ga0307515_10007081_pt1 | contig 22278 bp, 21 predicted proteins | sample 17_EM_MG_FD_194513 | JGI IMG/M metagenome (GOLD analysis project Ga0307515, IMG submission 194513) | Populus trichocarpa ectomycorrhiza microbial communities from riparian zone in the Pacific Northwest, United States - 17_EM | ecosystem: Host-associated > Plants > Roots > Unclassified | place...
AAGTTTCACCGAATTTGCACTGCATCGGGCTCGCAGGCTGGATCTGGAAATCCGGCTCGGCGCCTGCGATGCGGCCTCCGCCACCCTTTCGGTGAAAGGACAGGCGGATCTCGTCGATGCCTTCGAAATGGCCTGCAGCCTCGGCCCCTATGATTGCATCATCCTCGATATCGAACGGGAATAGCGTGAATGGGGAACAGGAGATGAAACTGGAAGCGGGATGGGTGCCGGTGGCCTTGTCGTCGTCGATCGAGATCGGCACTTCGGCAGGCGCGGTGGTCGAAGGCAATGAGATCGTCGTCTGGCGCGACAACAGCGGCAAGATCCATGTCTGGGAAGACCGCTGTCCGCATCGCGGCATGCGCATGAGCTTCGGCTTCGTGCGCGGCGATCACATCGCCTGCCTCTATCACGGCTGGCAATACGACACCGCCGGCCAGTGTCGCCATATTCCTGCCCATCCGACGCTAGAGGTGCCGCAGACGATCAAGGTGCCGACCTATTCGGCAGAGGAAAAGTTCGGAATGGTCTGGGCGACATCCGTGACCGATGCGGCGCTGCCGAATATCGACGCTGCCGAGGTGACGCCGGCGCGCAGCCTCTATGTCGACTGCCCGCAGGAGACGGTGCGCGCCGCGCTCGATGCGCTGGGCATGACACCGCTCGCAGAGGACGCCGGCATCCTCTCGCATAATGGCGACCGGCTGCTGCTGGCTTTGCAGCGCGTCTCGCCGGTGCGGACGGCGCTGCACATCGTCATTCTCGGCTCGCCCGATGTGCATGGCGGCGCCGGCCAGAAGCATTATGCGCATTGGGCGGAGAGCCTGCGCTTTCGCCTGGAAAATCCCGATGTGGCGGAGATCGCCTGATGGCCGGCATCACGCTCTACAATTACGAACTCGACGAAAACAGCTATCGTGCCCGACTGCTGCTGTCGATGCTCGGCCTCACCTGGAAGACCGTCGCGATCGACATGTTCCCCGGCGAGGAACAGAAGAAACCGCCGATGCTGGCGCTCAATCCGCTGGGTTCGATGCCGGTGCTGACGGAGGGCGATCTGACGCTTTACGGCATGCCGGCGATCCTGCTTTATCTCGCTAAGGCGCATGATCCGGCCGGCCGCTGGCTGCCGCAGGAGCCTGCCCAATTCGGCGAAACGGTGAGATGGCTGGGCTTTGCTGAGACCGCGCTTGCGCCCGCTGTCACGGCCCGCCTGCAGGCGCTCTTCGAGACGCCGGGTGATGCGGCATCCTTGCGCGCGGCCGCCCGCAAGGCCTTCCGCATCATGGACGACCATATGACGGCGCGGCATTTCGACGGCAGGGAATGGTTCGTCGGCGAGGCGGCGACGCTTGCCGACCTTTCGCTTTTTCCCTCCTTCACGCTCAGCCGCGACTTCGGCGTCGATCACGACGAATACCCGGCCCTTCGCCGCTGGATCCGCCGTTTTCGAGCGCTTCAGGGTTTCCGCACCATGCCCGGCATTCCCGATTATCATTGATGGAGTTTCCATGAACACGCTCACCCGCTTTTCCGTCAAGCCGCTCTCGACCATGACGCGCCTGCTTGCCGATGTCGCTTCCGCCCGCCGGGAGCCGGATTTGGTCATCCAGGGCGCACGTGTGCTCTCCACCTATTCGGAGCGCATTCTGGATGGAAAGGAGATCTGGATCTCCGGCGGGCGTATCGCGGCGGTGAAGCCGGCCGGCAGCTACGCGGGAACGGCGGCGAAGCTCTATGATGCCAGGGGCGGCATTATCGCGCCCGGGCTCGTCGATCCGCATATCCACATCGAATCGAGCATGGTGACGGCCTGCGCCTATGCGGAGGCCGCCCTTCTCAACGGCACGACGACGATCTTCTGCGACAGCCACGAGATCGGCAACGTCATGGATGTCGCCGGCATCGAGGCTATGCTGGAAGATGCGCGCGTCGCGCCGCTATCGATCTTCCTCACTGTGCCGAGCACGGTTCCCGCCACCTCGCCGCAGTTGGAAACCGCCGGCGGCGACCTGACGCCGGATAAGATCGCCGCCCTTTTCGACAAATGGCCGGAAGCGGTCGCGCTCGGCGAGAAGATGGATTTCGTGCCGGTGGCGATGGGCGACGAACGCAGCCATGCGATCCTCGCTGCCGCCCTAGAGCGCGGCCGGCCGGTTTCCGGCCATGTCTACGGCCGCGAATTCGTCTCCGCCTATGCCGCCTCCGGCGTGACCGATACGCATGAGGCGATCGACCGCGACATCGCCGACGATCTGCTCGAAGCCGGCATCTGGCTGTTTCTGCGCGGCGGCCCACCGACCACGCCGTGGCACAGCCTGCCGCATGCGATCAAGACGATCACCGAACTCGGCGCCTCGCACAAGCGCATCGCCGTCTGCACCGACGACCGCGACGCCGAAGACCTGCTGCTGTTCGGGCTCGACTGGGTGACGCGCGAGGCGGTGAAATCAGGCATGACGCCGGAGCAGGCCTGGGCGATGGGCTCGCTGCATGGCGCGACGCGCTTCGGCATGGAAAACGAGATCGGCGGCCTCGGCGGCGGCCGCCGCGCCGACCTGGTGCTGCTCACCGACGACCTGAAGCCTGTCAGCACCTGGTACGGCGGCGAGCTTGTCGTCGACGACCGCAAGGTCACCCCTGTTCTGGAAGAAGCGCTCTCGAAGCCGTACCGCTATCCCGACAGCGCTTATCACACCGTCAAGCTGCCGAAGACGCTGAAGCTGACGCCCGATCTGCCTGTTGAAACGGTGATCGCCCACACGATCAAGACCGAGCTGCCGGGGATCATCCTCGGCCATGTCACGCTGACGCTCGAACCCGCCAATGACTGGCAGACGCATTTCGACCGCCATGGCCTCTGCTTCGTCACCGTCGTCGAGCGCCACGGCAAATCCGCAGGCAATGTCGCCCACGGTCTGCTCAACGGTTTCGGCCTGACCAAGGGCGCCGTCGCCTCGTCGGTCGGGCACGACAGCCATAACATCATCGTCGCCGGCACCAACGAGGCAGACATGCAACTGGCGCTCGACGCCATCGAGGAAAAGCAGGGCGGCGTCTGCGTCGTCATGGACGGCAAGGTGACGGCCATGGTGCCGCTGCCGATCGCCGGCCTGCTCTCCGACAAACGCGTGCACGAAGTCGCAGACGAGGTGAAGACTTTGAAAGTCGAATGGGAAAAAGCCGGCTGCACCATCGCCTACATGGGCTTCAACCTCATCCCGCTTTCCGTCATCCCTGAGATCCGCATCACCGACAAGGGCCTGGTGCTGGTGCCGGAGATGGAGATCGCGCCGCTGTTCGAGCGGGTGTGAGGGAGCAGGATACGCATTCAGGCCTGACAAAGCTCCCCAAGCCCTGTCAGTCAACGACAGTTACACGGGCGGTGATTTCCCAAATGCCGGCCTGAGACTCGCTCGATTCTCGCAACCTTATTTTATCGGTTCCAGTGAATTTGGCGCCGGGCGTATAGTAGACCACAGCTCCATCGACCTTGCGGCCATTGCATTTGAAGCGGGGATTGCTTCGCTCGTAATTCGGAAACACCTTTTCGTGGACGATTTCAATCTTTCCATGTTTGCCGCCGTCCAAAATCTTTAGACGCGGTACGGCGGCCACGGTGCAGTCAGGATGCGCAAATAACGATTGATAAATGGCGGTTCGACTGCCTGAGATGACCGTAGCGGAGGTATACTCCTTCTTGATCTCCTGAGCTTGGGCATGTCCCCCGGCAAGGAGAAGGAGGGCCGAACAAAAAAGCCCGTATCGCATGTTCATGGGAGTTCTCACAGTATCGAAGTTTGGTTCTTGGGCAGCCGGCGTCATGAGATCACGATGCCGGCTATCATCGCAGCATGACTATTCGATAACGGTGATATTCAGCACACCTTCATCGACTTGGCCGTTTTTATCGGACGTGCGAACAACAATTCTGTCCTTGCCGACAAAGCCCTTGTCAGACGTGTAGTACCCTACCGTGGAGAGTACCTTTGTGCCATTGCACTTCTTGTATTCGCCCTTGCCATTGGGGAACGCGAGTTCGCGCAGGCTCTCCACCTTTCCATGCTTCGGGGCCTCGCGGATGCGGACCTCGGGTACTGCTTTCGCGCTGCAGTCAGGATTGAGGCTGAAGGCGACACCCAACTTGGTGCGCTCACCGCTTGCCACACTGATATTTTTCTGATGACGCGACAATCCATCCGGACCGGTCGTCGTGCAACTGGCCAATGCTGCACTGACGCATATCGCGGCAACCGACAGAATGAATGCTTTCTTCATTAGAACCTCTGTTGTCATTGTTGATCTCGTGTTTTGGGCGGCACGCGTCACTGCGTCAGCCCAGCTGGCTTTCCAACTGCTGTTCGTCAATTCTGCGTTTGCATTTTTGAGATGACTCGGAATAAAATTGAAATAATTCCCACCAGTATCAAAGATCCCATAAAATTCACTGAGTACAATACGGAGAATTTATAGATCTTCCCACCGAGCAGCAACTCAAGAACGTAACATTTCGCAATCGGACAAGCGTCAAAAACAGGAGCGTTAAACACAATTACACAATACATAAAGTAAATAATTACAGATAGATAAAGACTCCAAAGCATCTTTTGAAGATTCAGTTCTTCCGTTGGCATTAATGGCGGGTCGCCGCGAAGCGTCTTTTCAAGGAAGTATATTGCGATAAAGCATATGGTTGTTGCGATCTGCCCCGCAGTTAAAACGATGCGCAGATCGTATCTTGGCAAAAATATCAGCGAAATCGCAGCAATGATTCCCAGCGGAAATAAAAATGCGGCAATAAAACGCTCTCCAGTCATTTCCCTTCGATGTAAAAAAGCTGTGGTAGTCACATAGGCCGACCAAATCGTGGCTACGACTGGAACCGGGCCGATGACCCAAGGCAGGCTAAAAGAAGGCACAAATTCCCCTGAATATACCTATCAGTATTTGATCAACTCAAGGCTTATGCGCCCATATGAGTTTTTATTAACGCATACGTGTATTTCGCTCGCTTTGTGGCTTTTACGAATGCTTACCCTCGCCCGAATGTCAATGCCCGCTACCATCGTCAGCATTTTCTTTCTGATAATTTGTATTTTTTGTCTAAGAAAGCGTATTCAAGTATGTATAAATACGGTTATTATCAAATATATAAGCGGAATTTCTAGGGTGAACGATACAATCACAAGTGTGGGAAGAAATATAAGATACTTCGTTTTCCCCTTAACTTCCTCAGATTCTTCGTGAAACTCAGATCGATATATCGGCGGTCCAAAATCTATCGTAAAGTCCCAGTTGTTTTTATAATAAAAAACGGCTGATCGAATAAGACAATAGGTAGAGTATAGGAACATATATCCAATGCCGACAGTAGAAACGAGGATTAGTATTTTTTGTTCCATACTCATATGCAATTGTATCCGAAAAATGAAGATGGGAATGTATATATTTGCGATGAGACTAATGTTTAAGGCGGACTAACAAATCTCATATATGCGAATTAATGCAACTTACTGCCGAATTAGTTTCATTGCACCGCACCTGTCAATGGCGCCGCGCGGGCAGCATGTGAGATTTTCTCATAGCGATAGTAGTATTTCGCGCGCCGGCGGACGCGCGTGAAATCGGCTTCAAGAAAAGTGTGCGATATTATTCAGAACCCGGAATACCATCCCGGGTTTACAAATGAATCATTCTACACCCGCTCCGGCATCGGCACGCCCAGCCTCCCCGCATGCGCTTCCAGCGATTCCATAATCCCCGGAAAAAGCACCACACCCTCCTCCATCGCCAGCCGCTTCTTCGCCAATCCATTCTCGCCAGGCAAGCGGACGCGTTCGATGCCGGGGCGGGGCGGGTTGGTGCGGCAGGCGTTGGCGAGCCAGCCGGTCTGTTTGACGAAGGCATCGCGGCCGCCGAAGGCGGCGGGGTCGAAGACCTGGATGGTGACGGCGGCGCTGGTACCCTTCGGGGCGTCCGCCCGGCCGTAGCCGGCAAGCCCTTGCGTGAAGGCTTCGACATGCAGCGCCATGCCGTAGCCCTTCTGGCCGTGATCGGGCCCGCCGGTCGGCAGCAATGTGCCGCCGCGCTCGATCACCTTGGGATCGCGGCTCGGCAGGCCGTTTTCATCAAGCAGCCATTCGTGTTCGTACTGCCTGCCGTCCCTGACCATCCTTTGAGCCATGTTGACAGTGGTGATCGAGGCGCTGATGTCGATCAGGATCGGATCATCGGGTGTCGGGATGCCATAGGCGACCGGGTTCGGCGTATAGACGCCCTTGCGCCCGCCGAAGGGGGCGACCTGCGCGCCCGAGGGGCTGGAGCTTGCGATGCTGACCATATAGCCACGGTCGGTCGCGAGCGTGAGATAGGCGGCGAGGCAGCCGATATGGTGGCTGTCGCCGATCACGACGGTCGCCGTGCCGAATGTTTCGGCGCGGTTGGCGGCGAGCTTTACCGCCTTCGAGGTCAGCCAGGCGCCGGGAAGCCGCCGGCCGGCCCAGGCGATTGCCGGGCCTTTGTCCGAGATGACGTCGGGCGCACCCGATTTCGTCATGACGCCATCGGCGATGCTTTGGAGATACCAGCCGGCGAGCGCCAGGCCATGCGTAGTGTGGCCCATGAGGTCGGCCTCCACGAGGTAAACCGCGATCGCCCGCGCCTTGTCCGCTTCGAGGCCCGCCGATGTAAACAGGGCTTGCGCAAAGTTGATCAGCGCCTGCGGCGCATATCTGGTGTCAGCTGCTTCAGCCATGTCACTTACTCCGATTTCAATTCCGGCGCGCCGCTTTCAGCGGGCGAGACAACGCGGCGCGAGTTCTTCGTGGCGCAGCGTCGACAGGATATTCTCGGCCGCCATCACCGACATGGCCCGCTTCGCATCAAGCGTGACGCCGGCGACATGCGGGCTGACCAGCGTATTGGGCAGACTGAACAAGGGATTGTCGAATGCCGGCGGCTCGATGGCGAAGCTGTCGAGCCCGGCGCCGGCGATCCTGCAGTCCCGAAGCGCTGCGATCAGCGCTTCCTCGTCGACCACCTCGCCGCGCGCGGTGTTGACGAGATAGGCGCTCGGCTTCATCAGCGCGATGCGCCTGGCATCGATGAGATTGCGGGTTTCCTCCGTCAGCGGGCAATGCAGGCTGATGACATCAGCCTCGCCGATCAGCCTGTCGAGATCGGTTTCGCGCGCGACACCGTCGCGAAAGGCGCTCTCCGGCGTGTGCGGGTCGAAGGCGGAAATTTTCATCCCGAGCGGTGCAACCATTCTGGCAAGCGTCTGGCCGATGAAGCCGAAGCCGATGATGGCGAGATGCTGGCCGCGAAGCTCGCGGCCGTGATACTGGTTCTTGTCCCAGACGCCGTCGCGGATCAGGCGATCCTGTCTCACGGCATCCTTGAGCAGCGCCATGATCAGCATCAGCGCGTGTTCGGCGACCGAATGGCCGTTGCTGCCCGTCGTGATCGAGACGGGAATGCCGAGTGCTGCGGCCGCCGCCACGTCGATATCATTAGTTCCGACGCCGTGCTTGGCGATATGCATCAGCCGGCCGCCTGATTTCATTTCATCGGGGCCGAGCGTATCTGCGATCTGGCGCACGACGACGGCAACGGGCTTCACCCTGGCCATCACCTCCAGCACTTTCTGCCGGCCGAGATAGGGCGGCGTCGAGATGATCCCGATCCCGGCGGCTTCCAGCAACTCCCTGCCTTCCAAAGCCAATTCGCCGCCAAGTATGACGACCTTGTCCTGCATTCTCAGTTCCCCCAGCATTGTCGTGGTCAGGCTTTCTCACGCGGTGAGCGGGCCATCAGCCTGGCATAGGCGATGGCGGAAAGCATGTTGACGTGGTTGGCCTTGCCGGTGCCGGCAATGTCGAAAGCCGTGCCGTGATCGACGGATACGCGGTCGATCGGCAGGCCGAGCGAGACGTTGACCGCCGTATCGAAGGCGACGAGCTTGATCGGAATATGGCCCTGGTCGTGATACTGGGCGATGACGAGATCGAAGGCGCCGTTATAGGCGCGGGCAAACACCGTATCGGCCGAGATCGGCCCGACGACGTCTATGCCCTTTGCGCGCGCCTGCTCGACGGCGGGCGCCAGGAATTCCATGTCCTCGGTGCCGAACAGGCCGTTTTCGCCACAATGCGGGTTGAGGCCGGCAACGGCGATGCGCGCCGTTTTGCCGAGCCGCAGGAAGTGCCTGTGGCCGGCTTCGATGGTGGCCAGCACGCGCTCGGTCTTGGCGCGCTCGATGGCGCCCTTCAGCGAAATATGGGTCGAGACATGGATGGTGTTCAGCCGCTCGGAGGCAAGCAGCATGAAGGAGCTCTTCGAGCCGGTGAGATGCGCCAGAAGCCCGGTGTGGCCGTCATGGTGGTGGCCGGCAAGGTTCATCGCTTCCTTGTTGATCGGCGCGGTGACGATGACATCGGCTTTGCCTGACATGGCAAGATCGACGGCGCGGGTGATATAACGCACCGACGCATCGCCGGCGACGGGGCTGACCTTGCCGATCTCCGGCAGCGGTGCGTCGAGCGCGACTTCATCGACGGCAATCCTGTCGTCACCGGCATCGGCAGGGCCGAACCGCAGCCCTGTGCCGCTGACGCGGTCGGCGCGCTCCAGCGCCTCGACATTGCCGACGATGACGAAATCCCGGCGTTCCTCCCTCGGAAGGGCCGCCAGGGCCTTGACGATCACCTCGGGGCCGACGCCTGCCGGATCTCCAAGCGTCACGGCGACTTTCGCATTCCTGTCCATCATCAGGTTCCTTCTAAAGCACCGTCGCCTAATAGGCGGCTTCGTAAATCGAGCGAATGTCAGCGCGCGAGAGGTCGCGCGGATTGTTGTCGAGCAGGCGGCGAATGGCAAAGGCATCGTCGGCCATGGCGTCGAGATCGCTTGCCGGCACGCCAAGGCCGGAGAGCTTCATCTCGATGCCGAGTTCGGCACAGAAAGCATAGGCCGCATCGAAGACTGAAGTAACGTTCTCAGAGGTCTCATGGCCGAGCGCCTCCATCACCGCCCTGGTTTTCTCGGGCGCCGACGGCGTGTTGAAGGCGAGCACATGCGGGAAGATCAGCGCATTCGCCGCGCCATGGGCGACATGCCAGCGCGTGCCGAGCGGATAGGCAAGCGCATGGCCGCCGGCGGTATTGACGGGGCCGAGGCAGAAGCCGCCGTAAAGCGAGGCGAGCGAGAGGCCGGCGCGCGCTTCGGCATCGTTGCCGTCCTTCACCGCGCGGGCAAGATATTTGCCGACCAGCCGCGTTCCTTCGATCGCATAGATGTCGATCATCGGATGGGCCTTGCGGTTGGTGAAGGCCTCGACGCAGTGGGCCATCGCATCGACGCCTGTCGCGGCCGTGGTGCGCGCCGGCACGCTGAAGGTCAGGGCCGGATCGATGACGGCGATATCGGCCAGCATATGCAGGCTTTCGACGGCAAGCTTCGCCTTCGTCGCCGGGTCGGTGACGAGCGCGCGGATGCCGGCCTCGCTGCCGGTGCCCGATGTCGTCGGCACCTGGGCGAGCGCCACCTTGCGTGGCCCATGCACCTTGTTCGGGCCGACGACCTCATGCAGCGTCTGCGCCGAGCCGGCAAGTACAGCGGCAAGCTTGGCCAGATCCATGGCGCTGCCGCCGCCGAAGCCGACGATCAGTTCGGCATTGGCGCCGTTGGCCGCCGCCAGCACCTTTTCGAGGTTGGCTGTATCCGGTTCGGGGGTCACTTCGGAGAAGACCGAGACCTCGCCCTGCAATTCCAGCTGGTCGATGCGCGAGGCATTGAAGGCATCGGAGATGACGAGAATGCGCCGGTAGCCCTTGTCGGCTGCCCATTTGCCGAGCTTTCCTGCCGTGCCGACGCCGAATTCGATCTGATGCGGCCGAACTATCGTGATTGGCGAACCCAAGCTGACCATGAACAAGTCCTCCCTGCAAGATGCCGCGGCAATTTTGTCGCTCTCTTTAATGTAAAGTTGTAAGCTTCATGTCAAGTCAACATTCCCGAACGCGGAAATTTTTATCGGCACGTTTGCGATTGACCGCGCTTCCACGAGGTTGATAGCTGGCATTCATACAGAAATTACGTAATTATATCAGCTAATTACATGGGTACGGTTGATGCAGGCAGCGTTTTCAGGCACAACCGGCCGGCTGTCATCGCGCCGGTGGCGAATGTTTCCGAACTGTTGTAAATTTCACCGGTTGGGTGGCCGAAACGGTTGTATCCTGCGCCCTTTCGTCCTCGAGCGGGCGCAGGTTTACAATTCAGCGGCTGCCGGTCCCGTTCACGGCAAGGAGTGCGGAGCCAGGCGCACATATTTGATGGCGCGCCGATAGTAGGTGTAGGCGATATGGAGTGTGCCGTCGCTGCACTGGATGACCGAGGGATAGGAGAATTCGCGGTTCAGCGAATCCTTCGAATTGTTGCTGAGGCAATAGCCGTCGCCGGTGTCGAGATCGATGCGGCGGGGAAAGCTCTTGCCGCCATCTCCCGAGATCGCAAGGCTGAGCGGTGCGCGCGGAACACCCCAGACCGCCTTGCGGCTGCTATCTGCGATAACAGCAACCTCTCCCGACGCGCCATCCTCGATTTCGTCGTAGAGGGACTGGCGTCGCGCATCCGACACTGCCGCGTTCGAATGGTTATAAACCATTGCGATCGCTCCATCATTCAGCATGGTGGCCTGGATCGAGGAGTTGTTGTTCGGCAGTTCGGTCGGCGCGGGCACGCTCCATGTCTCGCCGCCATCTGTCGATCGGCTGGAGAGGATGTTTTCGGCAAAACGGTTGCGGTAGAAGGCGATCATACTATCGCCGCCGAGCGGCAGGATGTTCATGTGCACCGCGCCGATACTGTCGGGAATATCGCGCATCTGCCAACTCGCGCCGCCATCGCGCGACATCAGCGCGGCCGCCGTATCGGCATCGCCGCTCCAGCGCTGGCCGTTGAGGCCGACGCAGCGGAAGACCGGAAGCAGCCAGTCGCCCCTGCCGTTCACGACGATCTGCTGGCGAACGAAGGTGCCGGGGCTGTCGCAGAGGATGCGGACGGGGCCGAAGGTTCGGCCGCCATCGTCGGAGATCCGGCATTTGACAACAGAACCGTCCTGATTACCCGAGGTCTGCGAGGTATAGAGCAGCCACACTTTTCCGTCAGGCGCATTGAAAATCAACGGATTTTGCTCGGATTTCTCTGGATCCTTCGTCATCTTCTCCGGCGCGGACCAGCGGTTGGAGCCAGGAGACAGCCGGGACATGTAAATCGAGATGTCGCCCATGCCCTCCATCGTGCCGCCGAACCAGACGCAGGTCAGCGTGCCGTCGGGCAGAAAGGCGAGGTTTGCGGCATGGTTCTGGATGCAGGGGGAGGGCAGATAGGCATCCGCGCGGCCCTCGATAGCGGGGTGAGGGGTGATCACCCCTGTCATCAGGGCCGGAACGGCTTCCGGGGGCAGGCCGGTAAAGTCCATAGCGGATCTCCTCAAGGCAGCTTGGCGTAGCTTTCGGCCAGCGCGGCATAGTCGGCATCGCCGAGCGGCATCAGCGGCGCGCGTGTGCGGTTCCAGGCGGGGTTGCCGGTCTTCAGTCCGACCATCGCCTTGATGGTCGGGATCTGGACGTAGGAGTTGGACAGCGTGCGATAGGCATTGATGCGGGCCTGCGCCGCCTCGACATCGGCGGCGCGCGCCTCGTCATGGACATGCTCGTAGACGGTGCGCAGCGAATTCGCCACGAGATTGGAGGTGGCGGTGATGCAGCCGGCGCCGCCGGCCTTCAGCAGCGGCAGCAGCAGCGGATCGGCGCCAGCCAGCACCGAGAAACCGGGGTAGGCGGCGATGATCGCCTGCATGTTATTGAAATCGCCTGCTGATTCCTTGATGCCGACGATGGTTTCCGGGAAGGCCGCAATCAGCCGGCCGATCAGCGGAATGGAGAGCGGCACGCCCGAGACCTGCGGAATATGATAGAGGATGACCTGCAGGCGCGTGTCGGCAACCTTTTCCAGAACCTGCGAATAGGCGGCGAAAAGGCCGTCGTCGGAGACGCCCTTGTAGTAGAAGGGCGGCAGCATCACCACCTTGGTCACGCCGAGCGACAGCGCGTGCCGGGTCAGTTCCACAGTCTCGGGAATGGCGACGACGCCGGTGCCGGGCAGCAGTTTGTCGGCCGGAATGCCGGCCTTGAGTGCCGCTTCCAGAATGGCGCGGCGTTCGGCTCCGGAGAAGGAATTGGCCTCGCCGGTGGTGCCGAGCAGTGCCACGCCGTGGCATCCCTCGTCCAGCAGCTGCCGGCAATGGGCGGTGAAAAGTGCGAAATCCGGCGTATTGTCTGCGGTCAGTGGCGTCGCGGATGCGCTGAAAACACCTGTAATCCTGTGATGGCTCATTCTGCCCTCCTCGGCGCGCCCTGCCTTATCGATCCGTTTTCGAACCGCCCGGCTGCGCATTCAATTGCCATTCGTCTGTCGCGTTGGAGAGCAAGAACTTTTCCATTACGACGCTTTTGTCAAGAAGACAAAACGGCTTGATTCAAAAATGAAAAATTATCGCATTGATATATATGTGTTATTTCTAGATATAAATTTTGTTTTGCTGAAATACACGAATTTTTATTGACATATTTACAATAACGAGAGAACGATAGGGAACGGATTGTGCTGCGCCTGGCTGGTGCAGGGGAGCGCTGTCGAGTTCACTCTGGGAGGAATGCCATGTCTTTTGATCAAGCAGATAAAACCAATCTATCGCGCCGCAACGCGCTGAAGCTGGGCCTTGCGGCCGGCGTCGGCCTTACCGTGTTCGGGATGAATGCCCGCATCGTGCTGGCCGATGAAGGCCAGGTCCTGAAGGTCGCAAATCCGGCCTTCGACCAGGATTGGTCGCCGCTGCGCGGCGGCGGCAGGACGTTCCGCTGGAATTCGATCTGGTGGGCATCGCCGATGTATTTCGACAGCCAGGGCAATATCAAGCCTTACGTCTTCACCAGCTGGGAATCGGCCGACAACACCGTCTGGACCTTCAAGATCGATCCGAAGGCCGTCTTCTCCGATGGCAGCAAGATCACCTCGGCCGATGTCAAGGGCTCGTGGGAAGTCGCCTCGATGCCGAACACCAAGAGCCAGCGCGCCGACCAGGTGCTGAGCAAGGTGGAGGGTTATACCGAAATCGCCGCAGGCTCCGGCAAAGATCTGACGGGTGTCGCGACGCCTGACGAGGGGACGGTCGTCGTGACGCTGACAGCGGCCGATCCGATCTTCTTCATGCGCCTGGCGAACCACATCGCGCCGATCACCAAGGCCGCGCAGTCGCGCGGCAGCGACGGCGAGGAAATCGCCGATTGGTACAAGCCTGACAGTAAGCCGGCCTTCTCCGGCCCCTTCAAGCTGACGAGCATCGATATCGACGCCGGCAAACTCTCTTTCGAGCCGAACGAGAACTTCTTCGGGCCGAAGCCGAAGCTTGCCCGCATCGACGTCACCTCGATCGAGGACAATGTGACGGCGACGTCGCTGATCAAGTCAGGTGAGTTCAACGCCCATACCGAGCTCGTCACCTCGACCATCATCCAGGATCTCGGCCCGGAATTCTCCGCCGGCCCGCTGATCCCGACCAGCCAGCACTTCTGGTTCAATACCTCCCGTGCGCCGATGGACGATCCGAAGGTGCGTCAGGCACTGATCATGGCGATCGATCGCGACGGCCTGTTCAAGGCGTCCTATCCCGACGGGCCGCACAAGAAGGCCGACCAGATCCTCAACTCGGTTCCGGGCGCCGACAATTCCGGCTTCGAGCCCTATCCCTACGATCCCGAAGGCGCAAAGAAGCTGCTTGCCGAATCGACCTATGGCGGGCCTGAGCGCCTGCCGAAGATCCTGTTCGTCGGCATTTCGGGACCGGCCATCCAGGCTGCCGCCCAGTTCATCGCCGAGCAGTGGCGCCAGAATCTCGGCATCACCGCCGTCGACATGAAGCCGCAGCAGGACTCCTATTCCGGTCCGGACCAGAACTCCGTGCAGATCTTCCGCGACGACGTCGGCACCCGCGTGCCGGATGCCGTCTCCTATCTGGCGGGCAGTATCGCTTCGACCTCGTCGAATGCGCAGAACAAGCTCGGCGGATACAAGAACGACAAGGTCGACAGCGCCCTTGCCGAAGCGACGACGAAGGCTGCGGATGATCCGCAGCGTATCGCTCTGGCCCAGGCAGCGCAGAAGGCTTTCCGCGACGATTGGGCCTTCATTCCGTGGTATTCTCAGGCGATGTCGCGCTGGGCCACCAAGGAAGTCAAGGGCATGGACAAGAACCTTGACTGGCAGGTCGTCGAGCCCTGGAACATTTCCATCGGCTGATCCGAAGGAAACGATCCCAATCGGCAATAAGCGCGCGAAGGCCGCAAGGTCTTCGCGCAAGTTTCAAGAAGAAGAGATGCGATCTGCCTGACGTCCGCGAGGGATGGGAACGCATCGACCAACAGGTGGGAGGTGGCCTTGCTGCGCTACGTGCTAACCCGGTTTGCCATCTGGATTCCGTCCGTTCTGGTGGTGATGCTTGCCGTCTATGCGCTGGCCTTCTATGGCGCCGGCGATCCGATCAAGCTGATCTTCCTGCGCGCGCCCGGCGATGTCGCCTATAATCCGCAGCGCATCGAAGCCATCCGCGAAAGTGCGGGCCTCAACAAACCCTTCATCGTCCAGTTCGGCCTTTACATCTGGAACCTGCTGCACGGCCAGTTCGGCAATTCGCTGACCTCGGGCCGCTCGGTCTGGGCGATGGTTTCGGCCGCCGCACCTGTCTCGTTCCAGCTTGCCCTCTGTTCCATCATCCTGACAACAGTTGTCGCGATCCCGCTCGGCATGATCGCCGCGCTGAACCAGAATTCGCGTATCGACTATGCCATTCTAGGCTCCGCGCTCTTCCTCTGGGCGATCCCGGCCTATGTCGCCGGGCCGCTGCTGATGGTCGGCCTTATCGTTCTGCTGCCGGGTGCGAGCGTGCCTTATGGCTGGGGCGGCGTCTTCGATATCCGTATCCTGCTGCCGCTGCTCGTCCTGTCCTTCCAGCCGATCGCGCTGATCGTGCGCCAGACGCGTGCCGCCGTCATCGAGGTGCTGTCGGAGGATTTCGTCCGCACCGCCCGCGCCAAGGGCGTGCCCGAGATCATCGTGGCGCTGCGCCATATCCTGCGGCCGGTGCTGACGCCCGTCGTCACGCAGCTCGGCCTGATCATGATCACCATCGTCAACGGCGCGATCTTCGTCGAACTCGTCTTCGGCCTGCCCGGCCTCGGGCGGCTGACGGTGCAGGCGCTGATCAATTCCGACTATCCGGTCATCCTGGCGATCACGCTGATCGGGTCGTTCCTGGTGATGGTGTCGAACCTTCTGGTCGATGTGCTCTACCCGCTGCTCGATCCGCGCGCCAATGATTCAAGAAGGAGCCGCTGACGATGTCCGCAATCCCTCTCTCCACCATCGAAACCGTCGAGGACCAGCCGGTCAGCCTGTGGCGCGACGCCTGGTATCGCCTCAAGCGCAACAAGCTCGCCGTCTTCGGCCTCATCGTCGTGCTGATTCTCGGCTTTGCGGCGATCTTCGGGCCTTACCTCACGCCCTATGATTATCTGAGCCAGGATCTCAACGCCCGCAACGCGCTGCCGTCGATGACCCATCTCTTCGGCACCGACGATCTCGGCCGCGACGTCTTCAGCCGCGTGGTCTTCGGCACCCGCACCGCCTTCCTCGTTGCCGTCATCGTCACCTTCTTCGCCGTGCTGATCGGTCTGGTGCTCGGCGCCGTCGCCGGTTTCTTCGGCAATCCGTTCGATCGCGTCATCATGTGGCTGACCGACGTGACGATGTCGGTTCCCAACCTGCTGCTCGTCGTCGTCATCAACGCCTCGCTGAAATCGCCGATCACCAAATGGATGGAGGCGCGGTATCTCGCGACCCTCAATCCGTTCTACCGCGAAACCATGTGGGTGGATTTCATCCTGGTCTTCGGGTCGATGGCGCTGATTTCCTGGCCGCCTTATGCCCGTCTCGTCCGCGCCCAGGTGCTGTCGATCCGCAGCCGGCCCTATATCACCGCCGCCCAGGCGCTCGGCCTTTCGAACTGGATCATCATGAAGCGTTATGTCGTGCCGAATGCGCTTGGGCCGCTGATCGTCTCGGTCAGCGCTGGTCTCGGCACGGCAATGGTGCTGGAAAGCGCCTTCAGCTTCCTCGGCGTCGGCGTCAATCCGCCAACGCCGAGCTGGGGCAACATGATCTCGGACGGACTTCGCGTCTGGCAGCATTATCCCCACCTTCTCGCCGCTCCGGCGGCCGTGCTCGGGCTTGCCTCGGTTGCCTTCAGCTTCCTCGGCGACGGCCTCAACGACGCGCTCAATCCGCGGGGCAGCAAATGATGGATACGAAAAGCACCGAACGCCTGCTCGATGTCAAAGGCCTGACCGTCGAGATCGACGGCCGCAACGGCCCGGCCGTCGTGGTCGACGGCATTGATCTCTATGTCAACAAGGGCGAGACCCTCGGCGTTGTCGGCGAATCCGGCTGCGGCAAGAGCCTGACCATGCTGAGCCTGATGCGGCTCCTGCCGAACAAGATCAAGGTCACCAGGGGATCGGCCACATTCGACGGCCGTGACCTGCAAACGATGTCGAACTCCGAGTTGCGCAAGGTGCGCGGCGGCGATATCGGCTTCGTCTTCCAGGATCCGATGACCTCGCTCAATCCCGTCATGCGCGTCGGCGACCAGATCTGCGAGCCGCTGATCTATCACCGCAAGATGCGCAAGGCGGAAGCCCGCAAGCGCGCCGTGGAACTCTTGCGCCTCGTCGGCATTCCCGGCCCGGAAGAGCGGCTGCAGGCCTATCCGCACGAGCTTTCCGGCGGCATGCGCCAGCGGGTGATGATCGCGATCGGCCTTGCCTGCAACCCGAAGCTCCTGATCGCCGACGAGCCGACGACGGCGCTCGACGTCACAATCCAGGCCCAGATCGTCGATCTGGTGAAGGATCTGAGGGCCAAGCTCGGCATGTCGGTCGTCTGGATCACCCATGATCTGGCGCTGATCGCCGGCCTCGTCGATCGCGTCGCCGTGCTCTATGCCGGCACTGTCGTCGAGGACGCGCCGGTCGATGAGCTCTATGCCCATCCGAGCCATCCCTATACGCGCGGCCTGCTGTCATCGATCCCGAAGCTTTCGGACCCGCCGGCAAGCCGGCTGAGCTCGATCGGCGGTACGCCGCCGGAGCCGGGCCGCCGGCCGAAGGGCTGCCCGTTTGCGCCGCGTTGCCCGCTTGCCGAAACCATCTGTCATGAGCAGGTACCGCGGCTCGAACCGCTGAGCGGCAGCAGCAATCATCGCGCCGCCTGCTTCGTCGTCCAGAGAATGCAGGAGGCCGCGTGATGGGTGCCCAACCGCTGCTCAAGATCGAAAACCTGGTCAAGCATTTTCACGTCAGGCTCGGCGCCTTCGGCGAGCGCTCGACGACTGTCTATGCGCTCGACAATGTCAATCTCGACATCATGGAAGGCGAGACGCTGAGCCTCGTCGGCGAATCCGGCTGCGGTAAGTCGACGACCGGTTTTACCATCCTCAACCTCTACAAGGCGACCAGCGGCAAGGTCGTCTACAAGGGCCAGGATCTGGCGACGCTCGACGAGAAGCAGATGCGGCCGTTCCGCCGCGACCTGCAGATCGTCTTCCAGGACCCTTATTCGACGCTCAACCCGCGCATGACGGTGGGCGAGGCGATCGGCGAGCCGATCCTCTTTCACAAGCTCTGCACCAAGGCCGAGCTGAAGGACAGGGTCGCGACCCTTCTGACCGATGTCGGCCTGCCGACCCGGTTTGCCCAGCGTTATCCGCATGAGCTTTCCGGCGGCCAGCGCCAGCGTGTCGTCATCGCCCGCGCGCTCGCCTGCCAGCCGAAATTCATCGTGTGCGACGAGGCGATCTCGGCGCTCGACGTCTCGATCCAGGCGCAGATCATCAACCTGCTGCTCGATCTGCAGGAAAAATACGGACTGACCTATCTGTTCATCGCCCATGATCTTGCGGTCGTGCGCCATATCAGCACCCGCGTCGGCGTCATGTATCTCGGCAGGCTCGCCGAACTCGCGACCCGCGAGGAGCTTTTCGACAATCCGCTGCATCCCTATACCAAGGCGTTGCTGTCGGCTGTTCCGGAGACCGATCCGGAGCATGAGCGTACACGCCAGCGCCAGATATTGCAGGGCGACGTGCCGAGCCCGCTCAACCCGCCGACCGGCTGCCGTTTCCACACGCGCTGCCCGATCGCCATGGATGTCTGCAGCAAGGTCATCCCCGCCTGGCAGGAGGCAAAGCCCGGCCATCTCGTCGCCTGCCACGCCGTCAATACCGGGCAGACCGCATGACGTTGAAGGCCGCCATTATTGCCGATGATCTGACGGGCGCGCTCGATACCGGTACGCCCTTTGTCGAGGCCGGCCTTTCGGTTGCGGTCGCCGTCGATGTCGAGGCGGCGCAGGAGGCGATCGCCACCGGCTGCGACGTCGTCGTTATCAACACCGCCTCGCGGGCGCTCGGCGAACCTGAAGCCGCCGAAAGGGTGCGCCTCGCGACGGAGTCTCTTCGCGGCGCCAGCCTGACTGTCGTCATGAAGAAGATCGACTCCCGGCTTAAGGGCAATGTCGCCGCGGAAAGCCTGGTGCTGGCGGATGCGCTCGGGCTGAAGACTATTCTCGTCGCGCCCGCCGTTCCCGATCAGGAGCGTGTGACCTACAGGGGCTGCGTCGTCGGCCGCGGCGTCGACAGGCCGCTGCCGATCGCCGATCTGTTCGAGGGCCGCACGGATGGCGTCACCGTTGCCGATGCCGAGGAGGATATCGATCTCGACCAGATCGTTGCCGATCATGACTGGCGGCTGACGCTTGCGGTCGGCGCACGCGGTCTCGGTGCCGCACTTGCCCGCCTGCTCGGCGAAGCGGGGCGGCAGCCGATACACGAATTTGCAGCGACCCGGCGCACGCTGTTCGCCTTCGGCTCGCGCGACCCGATCACCGCCGCCCAGATGGACCGGCTCGAAGCCTCGGGCCTTCTGCGTGCGGTGGTGGACGCGCCGATGGGGCGGGTCGAATGCGGAGAGGGCATGGCGCTGCCGGCGCTGCTGCGCTGCACCGGCGATATGGCGGCCGACGCGACACTCGTCGCCATTCGTTTTGCCGCAGGGGTCAGATCGGTCATCGGCGACACGGGGCCTGACATGCTGATGGTCGGCGGCGGCGATACAGCGCTTGCCGTTTTCCACGCTCTCGGGATCAGAGTGCTGGCGCCGAAGGGCGAGATCGAGGCCGGCGTGCCGTGGTTCGATGTCACGGCGGCCGACGGGCGGCATTATCGCTGCGCCGTGAAATCCGGGGGCTTCGGCAATTCCGATAGTTTGCTAAGAGTGGTTCTTCGGAATCAGGCGGCATAGAAGATACCGTCGGGGAGAATGACGTGGTTGAAGCGAATGGCGACTCTGTGAATGCGGAACCCGGTCCGCCGGGCAAGCCCGAGCGCGGCAAGGCCGTCAAGCTGGTCGATCGTGTCTTCGATCAACTGCTCGAGCGCATCCGCGGCGGAAACTATCCGCCGGATTCACGCCTTCCCGGCGAGCATGAACTCGCCTCGATACTGGGCGTGTCGAGGCCGATCGTCCGCGATGCGCTGGCGCGGCTGCGCGATCAGGGCATGGTCTACGCCCGGCAGGGGGCCGGCACCTTCGTCAGCGCGCATGGATCGCCGACGACGCAGCTTGCCTATTCGCCGGTCAAGACCATCGCCGACATTCAGCGCTGCTACGAATTCCGCCTGACGATCGAGCCGGCGGCCGCCTATTTCGCCGCCAAGCGCCGCAATGAATCCGCCATTCAGAAGATCGCCGGCGCGCTTGCGGATCTGCGCGAGGCGACCAGCCACCAGCTTCACCGCACCGACGCCGACTTCATCTTCCACCGCGCCGTCACGGAAGCCGCCAACAATCACTATTACACTGCCTCGATCGACGCCCTGAAAGCCCATATCGCCGTCGGCATGCACCTCCACGGCCTCTCCTTGCTCGGGCCTCGCCAGGGCCTGGAACAGGTCTATGAAGAACACAACGCGATCTACAAGGCGATCGCCGATGGCAGGCCGGACGATGCGCAAAGGCTGATGAAGGCGCATCTCGAAGGCTCGCGCGACCGACTGTTCGAGGGCAGGGTGCTGGATCTATCGTTCTGAAAGGGCGTCCGACGCGCGACGCGCCTCAACGCCACTTTTTGCGTTCAGTCATGCCTCTCCAGATAGAGGAGACGGCGAAACTCAAACATGTCCTCGAACCGGCAGAACTCCGGAGCTCCCAGCCGGAACGCAGCCGGCATCCTCTCCAGTGCCGCGTCCAAAAGATCCTGCAGGCCATTTCGCTCGGCTGGCGAGGGATGCCGGATGAGATAGGCGATGCTGAGGTGAAACACATAGGCATCGTGTTCGGGGTGCCGGATCTTGAGCGCGTCCGATAGTCGATCCCGCAGCCCACGAAGGTTATTTTCCTCCGACGGAGTGCTGGGCTCCAGTCGGAGGCCGATACCATCGACCAGCGGCTGCCAGCCTGAGATCCGCAGGTTGAAGGGCGGATCGAGCCGCAGGTCGAATTCTGCCAGTTTCTGCTCGAAGCTTTCGTCGCATTCACGCAGAGGCGCATCCGCGCCAAGATCGCTCGGCCAGTGACCGGAGGTCCTGACAGCATCGACAACGCCCTCGAACACCGTCATATGCCAGCTGGACGGCGGCAGCAGGCTATAGAGATGGGACAGCCGGTGTGCACGAAGCGTCTCGTAGAGGGCAAGCAGCGCGCCGCTCAATTCGCTGGCCTGATCCAGGTGGCAGATGAGGGTGTTGCCGGGGAACGCCCGGACACTCCCATCGATATGAAACTTCTTACCGACACCGCTCGGATACGACACCGTCTCCGCATATCTTTCCGAAGGTCCAGAGGTCTGATCAGAGGTAACCAATCTATTCACCGTATGATTTATGTGGGGTACATGAGAACGGCGCGCTGAGCCGGCGCCGTTCCTGCCGGAGGCAGGTCAGAAATATTGGCCAACGATGTCGTGGACTTCGTCAGTCGCCGCGATGACATTCTGGCTCGCCACCTCGTAGGAGCCGGCCGAGAGCACCCGTAACCCGGCTTCGGCGCAGATCACCGATCCTGCGGCGATGTCCCAGATGCTGGTATTCTTCTCGATATAGCCGTCCGTGTAGCCGAGAGCCGCAAAGCCAAGGCCGATGGTCGCACATCGAAACTCCGCGACGCCCCATCCGGCCTTCCGAAGAGCAATCTCGATCTCCGATATGCCTTCGATCGTCCATCGAGGGCTCTCGCCAACGGCTGCGACCTTCACCGAGGGAAATTGCACCTTGCGATCGAAGCGCTCGCCATTCTTCCGGACGCCATGCCCTTCAGCGGCGCTCAGGCGAAGACCAAGCGACGGGTAGGAGATCACACCGACCGTCGGGCGGCCATTTTCGACAAAGCCGAGCGAGACGCCCCAAAGAGGCGTTCCGCGCAGGAAATTGGCGGTGCCGTCGATCGGATCGACCGACCAGAAGGCGTCGCTTCCCTCGCCGCCCATTTCTTCACCCATCACGCTGTCGGAAGGGAGGAACTCCGCCAGATGCGCGCGGATCAATGCTTCGACGCCGCGATCGGCTTCCGAAACAAACTCATTGGCATTCTTCTCCTCCAGAACGAAACGGTCACGTTCGTGGAAAAATTTCAGGGCGAGCGCTTCCGCCTCGGTCATGATGGCGTTTGCGACCTGAAGCCGCGTCTGGACATCCGTCATCGCTCGGCTCCCCTCAGATATCCAGAAGATCAGGGATATCGGTCGAGATCGTCTGGGCGCCGTTTTTCAGGAGCTGTTTTGCTTTCTCACGGTCGTTCACCACGGCGACGGCATATTCGATTCCGCTGTCTGCGAGGATTTTTTCCGACTGCTCGGTCAGCAGATCCTGAAGGAGATGGAGCACCTGGCACTTCGTCTCATCAAGAAGCGCGACCGGATCGCGCGGCGGCACGATGACGGCGAAGGCTCGTGGAACGTCGGGGAGGAGACGCGCGGCCGCATGGATGGATTGGATCGAAAAGCTCGTGATGAACAAACGCTCGCGGTTGCGCGGCCACATATCCTTGAGGACCTTCAAGGCGATCTCGGCCGTGTCGACGTCGTCACCGGGTGTCGGCTTCAGTTCGA
>Ga0307515_10007082_pt1 | contig 22278 bp, 14 predicted proteins | sample 17_EM_MG_FD_194513 | JGI IMG/M metagenome (GOLD analysis project Ga0307515, IMG submission 194513) | Populus trichocarpa ectomycorrhiza microbial communities from riparian zone in the Pacific Northwest, United States - 17_EM | ecosystem: Host-associated > Plants > Roots > Unclassified | place...
TGATCCCGCTGCCGCCAGAAAAAGATCGCCGCCTGGCCCGCATCGTTGCCCGCATAGGCCGATGTGAGCACCTGGCGGCGATTCCAAAACTGCGGCGGTGTCTCGTCAGAACCGGTATTCGCCCGTCAGCACATAGGCCCGGCCCAGCACGTCGGCCACGCTGGTCAGGTAGCCGCGGTAGGCGGTGTGGTTGGTCAGCGGCGGCTGCTTGTCGAGCAGGTTGCTCACACCCAGCGACAGCTTGATGTTCTTGAAGCCGCTGTACTTCACCATCAGGTTGTACTGCGCATAGGACTCGACATCACGTGGGCCGGTCGTGCCGGCGCCGGTGGCGGCGGGCAGGTTCTGGTCAGCGATCTTGCTCTGGTAGCGCTGCGACAGCTGCACCATCCAGCTCGGGGTCTGCCAGGCGACCTGCGCCGTGTGGCGCCAGCGGTTGTTCAGGCCGCGCGTCGCGTTGGACAGGCCGGCGTTGGGGTTCACCGGCACCACGTCGTTGTAGTAGCCGAGTGCCGAGACCCAGTCGCCGTTGTTGACGCCTTCGGAGCGCGCATCCCAGCGGGTCAGGTAGGCGATGTCGATGCCGCCTGACAGCGTGCCCCAGCTCTGCTTGGGGGCGACGTATTTCAGGCTCGCGTCGATGCCCGCGCCGCGCAGGGAGCCGACGTTGGACGGCGTGTTGATGACGGCGTCGCGTGAGCCCGAGGCGGACAACACGCCCAGCGTGCCGTCAGCATTGCGCAGGAAGAGCTGCGGATAGGCGGCGGGGTTGGCGAGCAGGTAGTCGATCGCGCGGTTGCCGATGACGCTGTCGATCTGCGTGCGCCAGTAGTCCAGCGTCAGCGTCAGGTTCTTCATCGGCTCGAAGCCCGCGCCGAAGGTCAGGCTGCGCGAGGTCTCGGGCTTGACGCCGGCGTTGTTCGGCACCTTGGTGATCTGGTTGTAGCCGGTCAAGCCGCAGACCAGCTCGGGCGCGAAACCGGGCTTGGCCGTTGGCACGCCGTTCACGGTGGGGCAGTTCAGCGGGTCGTTGAAGACCGGGATCAGCGTGCGCTCGGTCTCCTTGGTGTAGATCTCGGGCAGGGCGGGCGCGCGGTAGCCGGTGTTGGCCGAGGCGCGCAGCACGAGGTTGGAGATCGGCGTCCAGCGCGCGCTGAGCTTGGGGTTGACCGTGGTCTCGCCCAGGTCGCCGTACTTGTCGCCGCGTACCGAGACGTTCAGCGTCACGTCGCGGCGCAGCGGCGCGTCCAGCTCGGCGTACAGCGAGGTGATGGTGCGGCCGATCTTGGTGCTGGTGGCGGAGGTGGCGCCGCTGGCGAGGTTGTCGCCGCCCAGCAGGTCGATCTGGCCGTTCAGCGCGGTGGACAGGTCGTTGGCGGCCTGGCCGATGGGCTGCCAGGTGTCGCGGCGCAGTTCGCCGCCCATGGCCAGCATCATGTCGCCGCCGGACAGCTTCATGAGGTTGCGCGAGAAGGTGGCGTCCACGCTGCTGTTCTCCGCCTTGTGCAGGCGCAGCGTCTGGCCGTCCAGCGACGCGCCCTCCAGCAGCGCCTGGCCGCCGGTGTCCTGCAGGCCGAAGGGGTTGAGCTTGGGGTCAAGGAACAGCGTGCGCGACGTCGTGCCCTGCACCGTCGCGATGCCGGTCACCTTCAGCCAGCCCGAGCCGGCCTTGGTGTCGCGCTGCGAGCGGCCGTAGCTCAGGCCCGTGCGGTAGTCCCAGCTGCCCAAGGCGCCTTCGGCGGTCAGCACCAGGCGGTCGTTGCTGTGCACGTCGTTGCGGATGCGCGCGCCGGCGTCGGCCACCGACCACAGCACGTCGATGGGCCGGCCGGCCAGGTTCAGCCCCGGCACGGCGGGCACCTTGCCGTTGCCCGGGTAGTAGGGATGGGTGCTCGTCAGCCGCACGGTGGGCGCGGCCGGGTTGTTGTACTGGTCGACCTCGAACTGGCTGTGGTTGAACTCGGCCGTGATCTGGTGGTCGCCCGGCAGCTGCAGCTTGCCCTGGGCGTAGAAGTTCAGGATGCCGTTCTTGTTGTTGAACGTCGTGTACTGGGTGTTCGCGTCCAGGAAGCAGGTCTGCCGGCCGCCCGAGGTGCTGGGCACGGAGTAGGGCGGCAGGCAGCCCGCTGCGTACATCGGGTTGTAGCGCACGGTGCGCAGCGCCGTGGTGGGGTTGGTGGGGTCGGTGAAGTTACCGGGCGCGGCATTGGCGCCCAGGCCCGGTGCGGTGCTGATGCCCAGCAGGGTCAGCGCCGAACCATCGGTCAGCTCGGGGCGGGCCGAGCGGGGCAGTTCCTCGCGCTTCTGGATGTCGAAGGCGGCGTAGACGTTCCAGCGGTCCTGGCCCAGGTCGCCGACACCGGCGATCAGCCCCAGCGCCCGTGTCGCGCCGCCGCCGGAGCGTTGGGGCTGCATGGCCTCCAGCTTGATGCCCACGCCCTTGTAGGCCGGCAGCGTGTAGAAGGCCTGCACACCGCCCATCGCGTCGGAGCCGTAGCTGGACGAGGCGCCGTCGCGCAGGATGTCGACATGGCTCAGCGCCATGCGCGGCATCACGTTGACGCTGACGTACTGGTTGGTCAGCGGCTCCTTGGCCAGGCGGCGGCCGTTCAGCAGCGTCAGCGTGCGCATCGGGCCGAAGCCGCGCAGGCTGGTCATCGGCCCGGCCGTGCCGGCGTTGCTGCCCAGCGAGTTCGCCTGCGGCAGCTCCAGCATCATGTCCTTCAGTTCGGTGTTGACGCGGGCGCTCAGCTCGGTCGCCTTGATCGACGTCACCGGCAGCGCGGCCTCGTCGCTGATGGAGCGCCGGATGATGGAGCCGGTGATCTCGACACGCTCGATGACCTGGTTCTCCTGCGCCAGCGCAACCGAGTGGCTGCCGGCGAGGGCCAGCAGGGCGAGGGTGATGGCAGTCGGTCGAGCGCCCGACGGGCGACGGGTGTGTTGCATGTTTGTCTCCAGTGGTGGTGTCGGTTCGGTATCCGTTTGGTCACGGGCGGCCCGGGCCTCTGATGGGCCCGGTACCGCCGCCACGCCTCAGCGGCTGGCGTTCTTCATGCGTTCGCGGCTGTTGTTCAGGTGCATGAACATGGCGGCGCGCGCGCCGGCGGCATCGCCGCGGCGGATGGCTTCCAGCACGGCCCAGTGCTCCTGGGCCGTGATCTCCTTGCCCGAGCGCAACTCGGGCGACGGCTCGCCGAAGCGGGCCGCCTTGGCGCCGCTGCTGTTGCGCCTGGCGGTCGCCTGGCGCGGGATGGTGGCGCTGCTCAGTGCGCGCAGCACGTGCGAGAAATACTCGTTGCCGGTGGCCTGGGCCATCAGCTCGTGAAAGCGGAAATCGGCCTCGGCGGTGCCCTCGCCGGTGCTGTGCTGGGTGTCGAAATCGTCCAGCGCGCGCTCCATGGCGGCGAGCTGCTCCGGCGTGCGCCGCTGGGCGGCGAGTGCGGCGGACTCGGGCTCCAGGCTCAGGCGCAGCTCCAGCATGGCCAGCTTCTGCTGCAGCTTCAGCTCCGCGCCCGGCACCTGCTGCAGCGACGGCAGGTCGACCTTGGGCGCCAGCACGAAGCTGCCCACGCCTTGCTGCGTGCGCAGCAGCCCACCGGCCTGCAGCCGCGAGATCGCCTCGCGCACGACGCTGCGGCTGACGCCGAACTCCTGCATCAGCACCGGCTCGGTGGGCACGCGGTCACCCGGCTTGAGGGCGCCACCGGTGATGCGCTCGGAGAGTCCGTCGACGACGCGCTGCGACAGGCTGGGCGTGCGGGTGGAGGCTGACGAAGGGAGGCTGCTGTTCACGATGGATGGGTCGTTGTGTTGGTATCAAGTCATCGGACGACTGATGTCAGTATAGGCAAGTCATCTGATCTCTGTGTGGGCTGTTTCACTGAATTTCTCGTGGTTTTCCCCAGAGATAGCTGAAATCTGTCTCGGGCAACGTACACTTCAAGTCATCAGACGACTGATGAGATAGAGCACATGATCAAGATTGAAAGCGTGAGCGCCGTCGAGTTCACCCATCCGACGCGGCGCTCGGTCGATGCGGCCGGCCACTCCCACCCGGGCCCCCTGGGCACGGCCCATCTGGCGCTGCTGACCATCCGCAGCACCGACGGCGTCGAAGGCCACTGCTTTGCGCCGCCGCAGGTGGTGCGGCCCCATGTGCTGAACCAGTTCGTCCGCCGCGTGCTGGTGGGTGGCGACGCGCTGCAGCGCGAGAAGCTGTGGTGTGAGCTGGAGCACTGGCAGCGCGGCAGCGCCGGCCAATTGACCGACCGCGCGCTGGGTGCGGTGGACAGCGCGCTGTACGACCTGATCGGCCGCACGCTGGGCGTGCCGGTCCATCAACTGCTGGGCGGCTACCGCAGCAAGGTGCCGGCCTACGGCAGCACCATGTGCGGCGACGAACTGGTGGGCGGCCTGTCCACGCCCGAGGAATACGGCGACTTCGCGCTGAAGCTGGTGGCGCGCGGCTACAAGGCCGTCAAGCTGCACACCTGGATGCCGCCGGTCTCCTTCGCGCCCAGCGTCGCGATGGACATCAAGGCCTGCGCCGCCGTGCGCGAGGCCGTGGGGCCGGACATCGAGCTCATGCTGGACGGCTATCACGAGTACAGCCGCACCGACGCGCTGCGCATCGGCCGCGCGCTGGAGGAGCTGAACTTCTCGTGGTTCGAGGAAATGATGAACGAGCAGAGCACCGCGTCCTACGCCTGGCTGGCCGGGCAACTGGATGTGCCCATCCTTGGCCCCGAGAGCCTGTCGGGCAAGCACTACGCCCGGGCCGAGTGGGTCAAGTCCGGCGCCAGCGACATCCTGCGTGCCGGCGTCACCGGCTGCGGTGGCATCGGCCCGACGATGAAGGTGGCCCACCTCGCCGAGTCCTTCGGCATGAACTGTGAGGTGCATGGCAACGGCGCGCCCAACCTGGCGGTGTGCGGTGCCATCCGAAACTGCCGTTGGTACGAGCGCGGCTTGCTGCACCCCTTCCTCGACTATGACGAGGTGCCGGCCTATCTGAACGCCCTCATCGACCCCATGGATGCCGACGGCTTCGTGGCCTTGCCGCAGGGCCCCGGCCTGGGCGAAGACATCAACTTCGACTACATCTCGAAGCACACCGTCGCCACCTACTGAGCGCCGCCATGTTCCCGGCATCCTCGTGGCCGCTGCGGCGCCGCCATCTCCCCGCGCTGCTGGCCGCCGGCTGGGGTGCGGCCCGCGCCGGCTCGCCCGACGACCAACTGCTGATCGGCATGAGCATGAACAACCTGCTCTCGCTCGACCCCGCCGCCGCCACCGGCCTGGACGCGGCCACCGTGGCCTGCAACCTCTACGACAGCCTGCTGGAGGTCGACGCGGCCGACGCCACTCGGTTGCGCCCCAGCCTGGCCGAGTCCTGGCAGGTGGGCGAGGGCGGCCGGCGCATCACGCTGAAGCTGCGCCCGGGCCTGCGCTTTGCCAGCGGCCGGCCGCTGACGACAGCGCACGCGGCCTGGTCGCTGCAGCGCGTGCTGACGCTCAACCTGGCCCTGGCCTCGGTCTGGAAGAGCTATGGCTACACGGCCGCCAACGCCGTCGCCCACATTCGCGCCGAAGACGCCCAGACCCTGGTGCTGGACTTGCCGCAGCCCACCGACCCGACGCTGGTGCTGATGACGCTGGCCACGTCCATGAGCGGCTATGTGATCGACCGCGAGGCCGTGCTGGCCCACGAGCAGCGCGGCGACCTCGGCCATGCCTGGCTGACCACGCACGCCGCCGGCTCGGGCGCCTTCGAGCTGGAGGAGTGGCGGCCCAAGGAGCTGTTGACCATGCGCCGCTCGGCCAATTACTGGCAGCCCGCCGCCCGGCTGCGCCGCGTCGTCTTCCGCCACATGACCGAGTCGCAGACGCTGCGGCTGATGCTGATGCGCGGCGACCTCGACGTCGCCGGCGGCATGTCGGCGCCCGACGTGCGCGCGCTGGCCAAGCGGCCCGACCTCGTCGTCGAGGAAGTGCGCCGCGCCACCATGTACTACGTGGCCGTCAACGCCCGCCATCCGCGCTTTGCCGACGAGCGCGTGCGCCGCGCCGTGCTGCGTCATCTGATCGACTTCCAGGGCGTCGCCGGCGGCGTGCTGCCCTTCTACGGCGAGCTGCAGATGCGCCCGGTGCCGCCCGGCCTGCCGGCATCGCTGCCCCAGCCCGGCTATTGCTTCGACCCCGTTGCCGCGCGCCGCCTGCTGGCCCAGGCCGGCCTGGCCGATGGCTTCGACACGACCATCCGCGTCATCGCCGAGGCGCCGTTCACCGGCATCGCCACCAGCCTGCAGGCCACGCTGGCCCAGGCCGGCATACGCGCCAGCATCCTGCCGGGCACCGGCAACCAGGTGTATGGCTCCATGCGCGAGCGCAGCTTCGAGATCGTCGTCGGCCGGGGCGGCGGCGGCGGCGAGGCTCACCCGCACTCCAGCCTGCGCGCGCTGGTCTACAACCCCGACAACCGCGACAGAGCAAGGCTCAGCAACTTCCAGGGCTGGCGCACGGGCTATGCCGACGCCGAGCTGAACCGCCTCATCGAGCAGGCCCTGCTGACGCCGGACGCCGACGCGCAGGTCGCCCTCTACCGTCAGGCCCAGCAGCGCTTTGATGCGCAGGTCGGCGCTATCCAGCCCATCGCCCAGATGCTCGACACGCAGGTGCTGCGCCGTGCGGTGCGCGGCTATCACGGCCACCCCAGCGGCGCGACGCGGCTGCGCGAGGTCTACAAGGAGGGTGGGGCATGAGCCCCGCACGGCCGCCCGAAGGGGCTCAGCTCCCGCTTGGCGGGACAGCACGAAGTGCGAAGGGTGCACCATGAAAATGCGTTTGATTCGTGGCGGCACGAGCGCGGCGCTGGCCCTGCTCGGCCTGCTGCTGCTGACCTTCATGATCGGCCGCGTGATGCCGCTGGACCCGGTGCTGGCCATCGTCGGCCCCGACGCCGACCGCGCCACCTACGAGCAGGTCTACCGCCAGCTGGGCCTGGATCGGCCGGTGTGGGTGCAGTTCGGCCGTTACCTGGCCGACCTGGCGCAGGGCGACCTCGGCCGCGCGCTGCTGACGGGCCTGCCCGTCACGCAAGACCTGGCCCGTGTGCTGCCGGCCACGCTGGAGCTGGCGACGCTTGCCATCCTGCTCGGTGCGCTGCTGGGCGTGCCGCTGGGCGTCTGGGCGGCCACCCACCACAAGCGCTGGCCCGACCATGTCGCCCGCGTGCTGGGCCTGCTGGGTCATTCCACGCCGGTGTTCTGGTTCGGCATGATGGGCTTGCTGGTCTTCTACGCCTGGCTGGGCTGGGCCGGCGGCATCGGCCGCATCGCCCTGTCGTTTGAAGGCGAGATTCCGCGCGTCACCGGCCTGATGCTCGTCGACACGCTGCTGGCCGGCGACGGGGCGGCCTTTCGCAGCGCGCTGCGCCACCTGCTGCTGCCGGCCTGCGTGCTGGGCCTGCACTCCATGGCCTACCTCAGCCGCATGACGCGCAGCTTCATGCTGGCCCAGCTCAGCCAGGAGTACATCACCACGGCGCGCGTCAAGGGCCTGAGCCAGCGCCAGGTGGTCTGGGGCCATGCCTTCCTGAACATCCGCGTGCAGCTGCTGACCATCCTGGCCCTGGCCTACGGCGGCCTGCTGGAGGGCGCCGTGCTCGTCGAGACCGTGTTCGGCTGGCCCGGCTTCGGCAGCTACCTGACCGGCAGCCTGCTGCTGGGCGACATGAATGCGGTGATGGGCTCGGTGCTTGTCATCGGCCTGCTGTTCGTTGCGCTGAACCTGACCGCCGACGCGCTCTACCGCGTGTTTGACCCGAGAGCCCGCTCATGACCGCTTCCGCTTCCGCCGCTCCCATGGGTGCCTGGCAGGCCTGGCGACTCGAGACCACCGCCACGGCGCGCAAGCTGCTGGCCAACCCGCTGACCGCCGTCGGCGTGGCCGTCATCGCGCTGCTGGTGGCCGTGGCCTTGTTCGCGCCCTGGATTGCCAGCCACGACCCGCTGCGCCAAGACCTCGCCGCGGCGCTGCTGCCGCCCAGCTCGGCGCACTGGTTCGGCACCGACGAGTTCGGCCGCGACGTCTTCAGCCGCCTCGTCCACGGCACCCGCATCACGCTCTTCATCGTCGTGCTGGTGACCGTTGTCGTCGGCCCGCTGGGCATGGGCATCGGGGTGGTGTCCGGCTACTTCGGCGGGCGCGTCGACATGGTGTGCATGCGCGTGGCCGATGTCTTCCTGTCCTTCCCCAGCCTGGTGCTGGCGCTGGCCTTCGTCGCGGCGCTGGGCCCGGGCCTGGACCACGCGGTGCTGGCCATCGCGCTGACCGCCTGGCCGCCCATCGCCCGCCTGGCCCGCGCCGAAGCCATGACGCTGCGCAACGCCGACTTCATCGTCGCCGCGCAATTGCAGGGCGCCTCGCATCTGCGCGTGCTGTGCCGGCATCTGGCGCCGCTGTGCCTGCCCTCCGTGCTGGTGCGGCTGACGATGAACATGGCCTCGGTCGTGCTCACCGCCGCCGGCCTGGGCTTCCTGGGCCTGGGCGCCCAGCCGCCGCTGCCGGAGTGGGGCTCGATGATCTCCGAGGGCCGCCGCTACATGCTGGACAGCTGGTGGACCGTCGCCGCGCCGGGCGCCGCCATCCTGGCCGTCAGCATGGCCTTCAATCTGCTGGGCGACGGCCTCAACGACGCGCTCGACCCGCGCCAAAGTTCATGACGACTTCTCCCTTGCTGCAAGTCGAGGGCCTGCAAGTGGCCTACGGCACGCCAGCCGCGCCCGTGCCCGTCGTGCGCGGCCTGTCCTTCAGCCTCGGCCGCGAGAAGCTGGCGGTCGTCGGCGAATCCGGCTCCGGCAAGACCACCGTCGGCCGCGCGCTGCTCAAGCTGCTGCCGCGCCAGGCCCGCATCAGCGCCGAGCGCCTGCAATTCGACGGCATCGACCTGCTGCAGGCCGGCGAGCGCGACATGGCCGCCCTGCGCGGCCGGCGCCTGTCCATGATCATGCAGGACCCGAAATACTCGCTGAACCCGGTTATGAGCATCGGCCGGCAGATCGGCGAGGCGGTGCAGCGCGGCAGCAAACTCTCGCGCGCCGAGTGCGACGAGCAGGTCGAGGCGCTGCTGGCGCGCGTGCGCATCCGCGAGCCTCGGCGCGTGGCCGCGCAGTACCCGCACGAGGTCTCGGGCGGCATGGGCCAGCGCATCATGATCGCGATGATGCTGGCCCAGCGCCCGCAGCTGCTGATCGCCGACGAGCCGACCTCGGCACTGGACGTGTCGGTGCGCCAGGAGGTGCTGGGCCTGCTGGACGAGCTGGTGGCCGAGCAAGGGCTGGCGCTGCTCTTCATCAGCCATGACCTGAACCTGGTGCGGCGCTTCTGCGACCGCGTGCTGGTCATGTATGCCGGCCGCGTCGTCGAGACGCTGGCGGCGGCCGACCTGGCCCACGCTGCTCATCCCTACACCCAGGGCCTGATGGCGGCCCTGCCCAGCCTGCAGCAGCGTCGCGCCGTGCTGCCGGTGCTGCAACGCGACGCGGCCTGGAGCGTGGCATGACGGCGATGTTGTCGGTGCGGGATCTGCACCTGTCCTTCGGCGAGGGCAAGGAAGCGCGTGCCGTGCTGCATGGTGTGAGCTTCGAGGTGGCGCGCGGGCAGGCTTTCGGCCTGGTCGGCGAGTCGGGCTCGGGCAAGACTAGCGTGCTGCGTTGCCTGGCCGGGCAGTATCGCCACTGGCGCGGCGAAGTCGACCTGGCCGGCGAGGCCTATCGCGGCGAGCGCAGCCCGGCGCATGCCCGCCGCGCGCAGATGGTGTTCCAGGACCCGTACGGCTCCCTGCACCCCCGCCACACGGTGCGCACGGCCCTGGCAGAGCCGCTGCAGGTGCAGGGCCTGGACCGCATCGACGAACGCATCGACGAGGTCTTGCAGCAGGTGGGCCTGCCGCTGGCCTTTCGCTTTCGCTACCCGCACCAGATCTCGGGCGGTCAGCGCCAGCGCGTCGCCATCGCCCGCGCCCTGATCCTGAGGCCGCCGCTGCTGCTGCTGGACGAGCCGACCTCGGCGCTCGATGTGTCTGTGCAGGCCGAAGTGCTGAACCTGCTGGCCGACCTGCGGGCAAAGCATGGCCTGACCTATCTGCTGGTCAGCCATGACCTGGGCGTCGTGGCCCATCTGTGCGACCGCCTGGCCGTCATGCAGCAGGGCCGCATCGTCGAGACGCTGAGCCGGGACGCCCTCTGCCAGGGCGAGGCCCAGCACGACTACACGCGCATGCTGATCGCGGCGGCCGAGGCCTGAGGGGGCTCAGCCCAGGCCCAGCCCCGTCAGCCGCTGGTAGCGCTTGCGCAGGAAGTCTGCCGCCAGGCGCGCATCGCCGCCCACGCGTTCGCCGATGTAGAGCTCCTGGCGGCGCTCGGCGATCTGGGTGCGCAGCCGGGCGGCCATGATGTCCAGCGGCTTCATGCCACCGGCTTCGGCGCGCTCGATGGCGACGCGCAGCTGATGCATCTGCAGGCCCTGCAGCACCAGCGTTTGCGCCTGCACGACGCGGATGCGGCCCTGCACCATGTGCTCGCACAGGCCCAGCCAGGCGCGCACTGCGTCCGCCGGACCGCCGATGACCTTCTCGGGCAGCTCGCCGGCTGCCAGCAGCAGAGTTTCGAGCTTGTAGCGGTCACCGCGCTCGTAGGCGTCGTTGACGACCATCATGCGTTGCTCGCAGACCTCGCGCTCCGGGCCCTGCGGCGCCATGTCGGGGTGAAAGCGCCTGGCCGCGCGGCGGTACAGCGTCTTCAGCGTCGGCGGCGGCAGGTCGGTCAGCGGGCCGGTGGGCTCGGGCGGCAGCGGTGTGGCGGCGGGCAGGGCGGCCACATCGGGCCAGGCCTTGGCGCGGGGTGAGGCGGGCAGGGGGGCTTCGACGCCCTGGCGCTTCAGCGCCTCGGACAGCAGCGAGGTGGCCTCCAGCAGCTGGGCCTCCAGCTCGTCCAGGTCGCGCATCAGCGGGCCTAACGTATCAAGATAGCGCAGCCGGAAGCCCAGCAGCTTGGCGCGGGCGCCGTCGTGGTCTGCTTCCAGCACGGCGAGGTAGCGCTGCAAGTCCTGCAACTGCTCGCGGCGCCGCGTCAGTTCGTGTCTTGTGATCGCTGTGCTCGCCATGGCCGCGATTTTGCCCCGGCCCCAAAAGGAAAACGGCCTGCAAGCAGGCCGTTTGAGCAGGTTTTACGTCGCTTTACTGCGAGGCCGCCGAAGCGGGCAGTTCAGCCATGCTCGCTGCGGGAGCGGCCGGGGCGGTCGCTGCTGCCTGGGTGGGCTCGGGCGCGTGGCTGGCCACGGGCACGGGCAGCAGCGGCACGATCAGCAGCGCCACGATGTTGATGATCTTGATCAACGGGTTCACGGCCGGGCCGGCGGTGTCCTTGTAGGGGTCGCCCACGGTGTCGCCGGTGACGGCGGCCTTGTGCGCCTCCGAGCCCTTCTTGTGCAGCACGCCGTTGCTGTCGGTGAAGCCTTCCTCGATCAACTTCTTCGCGTTGTCCCAGGCACCGCCGCCGGTGCACATGGAGATGCCGACGAACAGGCCGGTGACGATGGTGCCCATCAGCAAGCCGCCCAGCGCCGCCGGGCCGAGGATCAGGCCGACGATGATGGGTGCGGCCACCGGCAGCAGCGACGGCACGATCATTTCCTTGATGGCCGCCGTGGTCAGCATGTCGACCGCAGCGCTGTAGTCCGGCTTGCGCAGGCCGGCCATGATGGCGCCGTCGGCGAACTGCTTGCGCACTTCCACGACGACCGCACCGGCGGCGCGACCCACCGCTTCCATCGCCATCGCGGCGAACAGGAAGGGGATGAGCCCGCCGAGGAAGAGGCCCAGGATGACCTTGTGGTCGGACAGCGAGAACACCTCGTGCAGGCCGCGTGCTTCCAGCGCGTGCGTGTAGTCGGCAAACAGCACCAGGGCGGCCAGGCCGGCGGAGCCGATGGCATAGCCCTTGGTGACGGCCTTGGTGGTGTTGCCCACGGCGTCCAGCGGGTCGGTCACGTCACGCACGGAAGCCGGCAGCTCGGCCATCTCGGCAATGCCGCCGGCGTTGTCGGTGATGGGGCCGTAGGCGTCCAGCGCAACGACGATGCCGGCCATGCTGAGCATGGACGTGGCCGCCACGGCGATGCCGTAGAGGCCCGCCAGCGCAAAGGCCGAGTAGATGGCCGCGCAGACGAAGAGCACCGGGAAGGCGGTGGACTTCATCGACACGCCGAGACCGGCGATGACGTTGGTGCCGTGGCCGGTGGTGGAGGCCTGCGCGACGTGCTGCACCGGGCCGTACTGCGTGCCGGTGTAGTACTCGGTGATCCAGACCATGGCGGCGGTGAGCAGCAGGCCGACCGCGCAGGCGCCGAACAGCGCCATCGCGCTCGTCGTGCCGCCAGCGGTCAGCTCGATGGGGCCGGGGAACATCGCCTTGGTGACGAAGAAGAAGGCGATCAGGCTCAGCACGCCGGCCACGATCAGCCCTTTGTACAGCGCCGGCATCACATTCTTCATGCCCGGGCTGGCCTTGACGAAGTAGCAGCCGACGATGGACGCGAGGATGGACACGCCGCCCAGCGCCAGCGGGTAGACGACGCCGGCCAGCGCGCTTGTGCCAGTGATCATCAGCGCGCCCAGCGCCATCGCGGCGATCAGCGTCACCGCATAGGTTTCGAACAGGTCGGCCGCCATGCCGGCGCAGTCGCCGACGTTGTCGCCCACGTTGTCGGCAATCACGGCCGGGTTGCGCGGGTCGTCCTCGGGGATGCCGGCCTCGACCTTGCCCACCAGGTCGGCGCCGACGTCCGCACCCTTGGTGAAGATGCCGCCGCCCAGGCGCGCAAAGATGGAGATCAGCGACGAGCCGAAGGCCAGGCCCAGCATGGGCTTGAGGGCCGTGCTGTCATGCCCGCCGCCAATGGCGAGGTAGAAGCCGCCCACGCCTAGCAGGCCCAGGCCCACCACCAGCATGCCGGTGATGGCGCCGCCCTTGAAGGCCACGTCCAGCGCCGGGCCGATGCCCTTGGAAGCGGCCTGGGCGGTGCGCACATTGGCGCGCACCGAGATGTTCATGCCGATGAAACCGCAGATGCCCGACAGCACCGCGCCGATGACGAAGCCGACGGCCGTCGTCAGGCCCAGGCCCGACACCGCGATCGCGATGGCCAGCACGACGCCGACGATGCTGATGGTGCGGTATTGCCGGCCGAGGTAGGCGGCGGCACCCTGCTGGATCGCCGCAGCGATCTCCTGCATGCGGGCATTGCCCGCGTCTTGGCTCAGGATCCAGCTTCGTTGTATGAAGCCATAAAGAACGGCCGCGAGGCCGCAAGCCAGCGCGAAGTACAGCGCCATTTCCGTCGACATGTATGAGTCTCCTGTTCAGCGTGTGATCCATGGCCCGCAGCAGGGTATGCCGGGGCTCGGCGGCCGAGCTTAAGGGCCGGGTTTGACACCCGGGTTGCACGTTTACCAGCGATGTTGGGGAAACCTAGAATGCGGGTTTTCCAGCCCCCAAGAACGACGACCATGAGCCTGCACAACGTGACCCCCGGCGCCAAGGTGCCCGACGAGTTCAACGTGATCATCGAGATCCCGATGAATGCCGACCCGATCAAGTACGAGGTGGACAAGGAGAGTGGCGCGCTGTTCGTCGATCGCTTCCTGACCACGCCGATGTACTACCCGTGCAACTACGGGTACATCCCCAGAACGCTGGCCGATGACGGCGACCCGGTCGACGTGCTGGTCATCACCCCGTTCGCGCTGACACCCGGCGTCGTCGTCACCTGCCGCCCGCTCGGCGTGCTGATGATGGACGACGAAGCCGGCGGCGACGCCAAGCTGCTGGCCGTGCCCACCGACAAGATCCTGCCGATGTACAGCCACTGGCTGAGCGTCGACGACGTGAACCAGATGCGCCTGAAGGCCATCCAGCATTTCTTCGAGCACTACAAGGACCTGGAGCCCAACAAGTGGGTCAAGGTCAAGGGCTGGGAAGGCCCGGAGAAGGCCAAGTCCGAGATCAGGGAAGGCATGGAGAACTACGCCAAGGCGCTGCAGAAGTAAGCGACCAGTCGATGTGGAAAAGAGCGCCTGCGGGCGCTCTTTTCATTGGGCCAGGCACTCGGTCAGCAAGGCGGCGTTGACGGGCTTGTACAGCGAGGCGTCGAACAGGGCCGCCAGCGCCGGCGCCAGCGGGCAGTCGATGAGGGCGATGCAGCGGCGCGAGGGGGCGCCGTCGCGCCAGTGCCGCAGCTGCGCGAGGCCGGCCGCGTCCAGCAGCTGCGGGTCGCACAGCAGCAGGTCGGCGGGCGGCAGTGCGGCGGCGGCGGCGGCGGTGGGGCGCTCAACCTCGATGTTGGCGGTGAACAGCAACTCGGCGACACGGTCGGCATGGCCTTGCGGCGCGTCGATGAGCAAGGCCAGTCGGCCCGGCTCCGAGGTGTCGGCCGGCGCGGCGGCGCCGTCGGCCGGCATCAGGACTTCCTCGGCTCGGCCGGCCGCCAGCGGCAGGCTGAAGCCGAAGCGGCTGCCCTGGCCCAGCGCGCTGTGCAGCTCGATGCGGGCGCCCATGGCCTCGACGATGTGCCTGGCCACGGCCAGACCCAGGCCCGAGCCGGCTTCTTGCAGCTGGCCCTCGGGCGGCGGCGCGCGCCAGAAGGGTTCGAACAGCCGGGCCTGGTCTTCAGGCGCGATGCCGCTGCCGGTGTCGGCCACCTCGAAGCGCCAGCAGCCGGCGGCCGTGGGGCAGGGCGTGACACTCAGCGCGATGCGCCCCTCGGCCGTGAACTTGGCGGCGTTGGACAGCAGGTTGAGCAGCACCTGGCGCAGGCGCTTGGCGTCGGCCAGCACGACGGCGGGCAGGTCGGGGTGGATGCTGGCGTGGAAGGCGTTGTCGCGCCGGCGCGCCAGCAGCTCGCCCTGCTCGGTCAGCTCGTGCAGCAGGCCGTGAATGTAGAGCGGCGCGGGCACCAGTTCCAGCTCCTGCAGCTCGCCGCGCGAGAACTCCACCAGTTCGTCGATCAGCGCCAACTGGTAGCCCACGCTCTGCTCGACGCTGGCGCGCAGCTGCTGGTCGCGCCGGCCGCTGCCGCCCAGCAGCCGCAGATAACTCACCGTGGCGGCCAGCGGCGCGCGCAGGTCGTGGCCGATGAAGGCGAGCAGCCGGCTGCGCTGCTGGTGCTGGCTGCGTGCCTCCTGCAGCGCCTCGCGCAGCTCCCCGGTGCGCTGCTCCACCTGCCGCTCCAGCTCGTGGCTGCGGGCGGCCCGTTCTTGCAGCAACTGCGCCTGCGCGGCCAGCTCGGCGCGGCGCTGCTGGGCCACCCGCTGCACCAAGGCCATCAGCAGGATCAGGTGCGACAGCAGCAGCACGACGGGCGTGGTCAGCCACATCACCGGCCCCATCTCCAGCCAGCCCAGCACGTAGGCGTAGCGCGGCAACGCGCCCAGCACCGTGGCGGCCATCACCAGCGCGGCCCAGCCGGCCAGCGGCAGGCGCCGCCACCAGGCCCAGCCGGCCAGGACCAGCGTCAGCAGGCCGCACAGCCCCGTCAGCGCATTGACGAGCGGCGCCAAGGCCTTGTAGTCGCCCCAGAGTGCTGTCAACAGCGCAACGGTGATGGCCAGCCACATGGCGGCCAGCCCCCAGCGCAGCGCGGCCGTGGCGCGGCGCAGCGGCAGAATGGCGGCCACGGCCAGCGAATTGAGCAACTGCGCCGTGCCCATCAGCACCACCAGGCTGCGCGGCGCCCAGCCGGTGGCGTTGGGCCAGAGGTACTGGAAGCTCAGCCCGTGCAGGCTCAGCTCGTAAAGCCCGTAGGCGGCGACCGAACCCGCCATCAGCGCAAAGGCCGCCCGGCGCCAGAAGAAGAACAGCAGCAGATAGCCGGCGGCGGCCAGCATCTGGTTGCCGGCCAGCACGGCAATCGCCAGGGTGGTGTCGCGGTTCTCGCTCAGGCAGTCGCGTGGCCGGCACAGCAGCGCGTCGAAAGAGCTCAGCGTGCGGCCGGACTCGCGCAGCAGCAGGCGCAGCGGCCGGCCCGGTTCGGGGCGCAGCTCGAAGCTCACGCTGCTGCTGTCCAGCGGCCATTGTTCATGCGGCACCAGCAGGCCGGCCTGCGCATGGCGCAATTGCCCGTCGGCCGCCTCGACCCACAGTTGCGCATGCTCGATCCGGTTCAGCGTCATCACCAGCCAGAGCGTCTGGGGATGGGCGTCGGCCGGCAGCTCCAGGCGTGCCCACAGGGCCGTGCGCGTGTAGCCCGGCGTGCGCAGGCGGCTGGTCGGCTGCTGAGGTTTGAATTCGCCGCTGCGCGCCTGCACGTCGGCCAGCGTCAGGCTGCCGCCGGGGTCCTCAAGCAGCAACCAGGCCGGCCGGGCCTGTGCCTGCGCCGCAGAGGCGACGACTAGCCAGATCAGACAGAAGACGACGCGCAGCCACGGCCGCATCAAGCGCCGCCGCCGTTGCGTTGCAGCTGGCGCCAGGCCTGCGGTGTCAGCCCCAGCCGCTCACGGAATGCGGTGGAGAAGTTGGCCGCACTGGCGAAGCCCACGTCGAGGGCGATGTCCTGCACGCTCATGGCCGTGGTCGCCAGCATCTGGCAGCCCAGGCGGATGCGCTCCTCGCTGGCGAAGCCCGACACAGTCAGCCCCAGGTGCTTGCGGAACAGCGTGGACAGGCGCCGCTCGCTCAAGCCCAACTGGTCGGCCATCTGGCCCACCGATGGCAGCGTCGCCAGTTGCTCGCCGATGATTCGCGTGGCCGCGTGCACGAAGGCCAGCTCCGGGTCGCACGCAGCGGCCAACGGCCCTGGCTCTGCGCCGGCGCGCGGCAGGTGAACGTGGACGCGGGCCAGCACTTCCTCGGCCAGAAAGGGCTTGCCGATGTAGTCCACCGCGCCCAGGCGCAGGCCGTCCAGCCGCTGCTGCGCGTTGGCATGGGCAGACAGGAAAATCACCGGAATCTCACGGGTGGCCGGGTCGGCCTTCAGCAACCGGCACACGGCGTGGCCGTCCATGCCGGGCATCAGCAGGTCCAGCAGGATGAGGTCGGGCCGCTGCGCCTGGGCGCGGTGAAAGCCCGAGACACCGTCCGTGGCATGCAGCAGCCGGTAGTGGCGGGCCAGCAGCTCGGAGAGCTGGCGCAGTTGCTCCGGCGCATCGTCGATCAGCAGCAGCCGCGCCGCGCCGGGCGGGGGCATTGGCTCGTCGTTGGGTGCTGGAGGGGCTTCGCGCATCGGCGCGCATTGTTGTGCCCAATGCCGGCGCGGCGCAGGCGGTGTTTACGCTTGTCAGCTGCGGCTCAGCCTCGCGCACGGCGGCCTCCATGCCCGCCCATGCGGCGCCGCGCCATGAAGCCCAGCAACCCCGCCAGGCCCAGCGCCAACTGCGCCCAGCTGGCCGGCTCCGGCACGGCCGCCACCTCGCCCTCCAGACGCAAGGACGCAGTGGGCATCCACCCGTTGTATCCGCTGGCATTGCGGCCACGGGCATAGAGGGTGACCGCTCCATAGAAATGGCCGGCTTGCAGGCCGCTGAAGCTGATCTGCAGGCCGTGCTGGCTTTCGCCTGCCGCCAGGCCGGCGATGCTGGAGAATCCGCTCAGGCTGAAGTTCGGGTCGATCGAGCTGGGCTCGAATTCGAGGCTCAGCAGATCCGCCAGGCCCGGCGCCAGGTTGCTGGCCATCAGTTCGGTGCTGATGCTGGCTGCGCCTTCCTTGACCGTGCCGAAGTTCAGCGTGTATTGCGTGAAGTACTTGCCGCCGCTGGTGAAGGTGCCTGCGCCGTCGGCCTTGCTCAGACCCAGCACGGCGTAGTTGTTGACCTGGCCCCTTAGGGCGATCTGCTTGCTGTCAAGAGCGAGGTCGCTCATGTCCTCGTTGTGACTGGCGAAGGCCAGCGTGGCCGTGCTGTTGAACAGGCCCACCTTCGAGGTGTCCAGGCCCACGCGCAGACTGGTGTAGTCCAGACTGCCCGCGCCAAGGCCCGCCAGGCTGCCGCTCACCGTGTAGGCGCCGCCACCGCCGCTGGCCGTGGCCAGCAACACGTCGTTGAGTCCGGTTGCGTTCGCGTTATTTATCACGGCGATGCCCTGGTTGATCTTGGCACCAACGTGGACGATGCCGAAGTCCAGCACGTTGCCGCCCAGCCACGCCACCGCGGGCGTATAGACCTTGCCACCGGTGATGCTCAACGTCTGCCCGGCCACATTGTCGAAGTTGTTGACGATGCTCAGCGCCTGGTTCTGGCCAACCAGCGACTGGCCGCCCTTCAGCTGGTAGGTGAGGGCAAAACTTCCGCTGGCCCCGCCCGGGGCCACGGCGCCCCAGTTCTGCGCCGTGACGCCGCTGCCGCTCAGGGCTGCCGAGGTGATGCCACCGGTCTGGATGGCGCCGCGCAGGCTTGGGCCGCTGCTGCCCGGGTTGTTGATCGTGAAGCTGGTCGTCAGCGCTGCGCCAACGCGCTGGTTGGGCAGGGTCAGCACGGGGTTGGCCGTGTTGCCCAAGGTGATGAACTCTCCCGACAGGGTCTGCTGCACATTGCCCGTGGCCAGGATCTTGCCTGTGCCGGTGACGCCGGCGCGGCGGTTGAAGGCATTGCCCGCGCCGAAGTTCGCGTTGCTGTAGTCCGCAGACACCGACAGGTTGCGCGTGCCCAGGGCCAGCGTGCCGGCATTGCTGAAGGTGCTGACTGTGTTGCTGGTTTCCAGTGAGAGGGTGGCACCGGCATCAATCGCCACCTTGCCGCCGAGGCTGCTGGCGATCGCCAGCGTTCCGCCGCTGGCGCGCACCGTGCCGCCGATATTGAGTACCGCGCCGCTCAGGCGGCCGTGGCCGATCACTGAGCCGGCATTGGTCATCGGTCGATCGATTTCACCGCCGCTCAGCTGCACGGTGCCGCCGGCCAGGTTGGTGAAGTTGGTCACCCCGAAGGTGGTGGGCAGCTTGGGGCTGAAAGTGCTGCCAGCGCCCACGATGAGCTGGCCGGCATTGGTGAAGCCGGCCGCCGCCGCGAACGTGGCGCCGCCCTGCAGCGTGAGGCTGCCGGTCGCGGTGATGCTGGCGAGGTCGGCCAGCGCATTGGCGCCGTCGCTGCTGCGCAGGATCTTGGCCGCGCTGCCGGCCAGCGTGATCGCCGCCGCATTGCTGACGATAGAGGCCCCGGCGAACTTCAATACCCCGGCGCCTTTGACCACATAGCTGCCGCCGCTGAGCGTGCCGCCGCTGAAGTTGCTCAGGCCGCCGGTCAGATCGAGCGTGCCGGCTTCCACCGTCAGGGTGCCGGTGTTGCCGAAGCTGGTGCCGATAGTGCTCGTGCCTGCCCCGGTCTTGGTGTAGCTGCCCTGGTTGCTGAAGAGGCCGCTGCCGGTGAGGCTTGCCGAGCTGGCGTTCTGGTCGACGAAGCTGCCCTTGTTGGTCAGCACGGCGCCGTTCATGAAGGAAAGGGAGGCGTTGCCACTCAAAGTCGTTGTTCCGAGCAGGTTCAAGCTGCGCCGGTCCAGGGTCCGGCTGCCGCTGCCATCCAGGGTCAGAGCGCCCGAGAAGGTGGTGCTGCCTGCGCCGTTCATCGTGCCGCTGGCCCAGGTGCTGGGCCATTGAACGGCCAAAGCGGCGGCACCGCCCACGGTGCCACCGCTCAGGCTCAGGCTGCCGATGCTGGAGCTTCCCGCCAGGCTGATGGAGCCGCCCTCCACCAGCAGCATGTTTCCGCTGCCATGAATGCTGAAGGCGGGGGCGGGCAAATAGACGTAAACGTCGAATGGGCCGAGTACGGCGTTGTCGTTCGGGCCGGGCACGCTCTGGAAATACCAGTGCCAAGGCGCAGCCCAGACATAGTGACTTCCAACCTCGGGCGTATGTGTTGGGTAGAACAGAACGTCATCGGACAAGGCAGGCCCGGCGCTCAGCGCCAGCGCCGCTGCCAGGGCCAGCGGCGTCATCAACCGGGAGGCGCGTTGGAAACTCGGGCGGGAGGCAAGGTTCATCGTGAGCTCGGCGTCGGACTGCAGTGCCGCGATGCTGGCCGATCGGCGCAGGACCACCTTTGCTCAACTGCAGAAAACTTGTGCTGGTTCGCAGGGGCTCATGAGAAAGAGCCTGGAACCCCGTGAATCAGGGGGCGGGTCAAGCGGGCGATTTGAATGGCCCGCGCTCGTCATCCTCGGCAGTCAATTGGAACTGCACATCGACCCGTGCGGCGCCGTGCCATGAAGCCCACCAGGCCCGCCAGGCCCAGCGCCAACTGCGCCCAGCCGGCCGGCTCCGGCACGGCAGCCACTTCGCCCACCAGGCGCAACTGCACGTCGCCCAGCGCACCCGCGTAGCCGCTGGCATTGCTGCCGATGGCGTGCAGCGTGACGACTTCGTCGAAGTGGCCGGCCAGCAGGCTGCTGAAGCCGACTTGCAGGCCGCCCTGGCTGTCGCCTGCGGCCAGGCCGCTGACGGGGCCGAAGCCGTTGAGGCTGAAATGCAGGCTGGCCGTGCCCAGTTCGAACTTGAGGCCCAGCATGTCGGCCAGGCCCTGGGCCAGATTGCCGACGGCCAGCTCGGCGTTCAGGTTGCCGCTGCCTTCGGCCAGCGTGCCGAAGTTCAGCGTGTAGAGCTTGGCGCCGCCGGCAAAGCAGCCGGCGCCGCTGAGCTTGGACAGGCCCAGCTCGGCATAGTGGTTGACCTGGGCCTTGAGCGCCACCTGCTGGCTGGCCAGGGTGAGGTCGCTCATGTCAGCGTTGCGGCTGAACAAATCCAGCGTGGCGGTGCCGTTGAACAGGCCCGCGTGCGCCGTGTCCAGCTTGACCAGGAGGTTGTCCTGCTGACCGGCCGCGAGGTTGGTGATGCCGGCCTGGGCGACGAAGGCGCCGCCCGCGCTGGCGCTGGCCCACAGCCCGTCGTTGAGCGCCGCAACGGGCGCCGCGTTGCGCACCGTGATGCTGCCGGCTGGCGTGTCGCCGACGTGGACGATGCCCAGGTCCAGCATGCTGCTGCCCAACTGCGCCACAGCCGGCGCATAGACCTTGCCGCCGGTGATGCTCAGCGTTTGGCCGGCCACGTTGTCGAAGTTGTTGACGACGGTCAGCGACGCCAGCGTCTGGCCCGCGAGCGCCAGGCCGGCCGTGGTGGGGCTGTAGTTGACGGTGTAGGCCGAACTCGATCCGCCGTTGGCTGCGGTGCTCCAGTTGCGCGTGGTGAGGTCGCTGAGATTCAAGGCCGGCGACGTGATGCCGCTGGTCTGGACCGCGCCGCGCAGGCTGGGGCCGCTGCCCAGGCTGTTGACGGTGAAGCTGGTCGTGAACGGGGTGTCGCCTATGCGCACCGTCGGCAGCGCCAGCGTGGCGTTGGCCGTGTTGCCGAGTTGGACCAGCGCGCCCGACAGCGCCTGCTGCACGCTGTCCAGGGCCAGGATCTGGCCGGTGCCGGTGATACCGGCGTGGCGGTTGAAGGCATTGCCGACGCCGAAGGCCGCGTTGCTGTAGTCCTCTTGCACCGAGAGATTGTTCGCGCCCAGTGCCAGCGTGCCGGCATTGGCAAAGCTGCCTACGGTGCTGTTGGCGCCCAGCGCCAGCGTGGCGCCGGCATCGATGCCCAGGGTTGCGCTCGTCATGCTGAGGCCGCCGTTGGCCGACAGGCTGCCACCGCCCACCTTGACCGTGCCGCTGGTTGCCAGCGTGTGGGCCAGCGTGAAGCTGCCGCCGCCGAAATTCAGCGTCGCTCCGCTGAGCACATGGATGGCGCCGCCGACGCCGCTGCTACCGCCGCCGTTCAGGTTCAGCGTGCCCTTGTTGACCGCCAGCGTGCCGGTGTTGGTGAAGGCGGTGGCGATGCTGGTCGTGCCCGCGCCGCTCTTGGTGTAGCTGCCGTTGTTGACGAAGCTGCCGGTCGCGCCCAGGCCCTGGCCCAGGCCGGCCGCGTCGATGTTCTGGTCGGCAAAGCTGCCGTTGTTGGTCAGCACCGCGCCGTTGCCGAGCGTGAGGCTGCCGCCCCCGCTCCAGCTGCTGGCCCCGGCCAGGTTCACGCGGCGCTGGTCCACGCTGCCGCCAGCACCACCACCGATCGCCACCCCGCCGTTGAAGCTGGTGCTGCCGGTGCCGCTCATCGTCCCGGCCGCCCAGCTGAAGGGGCTGCTCACGCTCAGCGCGCCGGCTCCACTCAGGGTGCCTCCGGCCAAGTCGAGGCTGCCGATGCTGGATGTCGTCGCAAAGCTCAGCGTCGCCCCGCTCGCCACGCTGGCGCTGCCATTGC
>Ga0307515_10007083_pt1 | contig 22277 bp, 20 predicted proteins | sample 17_EM_MG_FD_194513 | JGI IMG/M metagenome (GOLD analysis project Ga0307515, IMG submission 194513) | Populus trichocarpa ectomycorrhiza microbial communities from riparian zone in the Pacific Northwest, United States - 17_EM | ecosystem: Host-associated > Plants > Roots > Unclassified | place...
CGTCCGCAACGGGCCGAAATCGGACCGTCGCTTCCTCAGCAGAAGTAGCGCCTCCAGTTCCATGGTCAGAACCACGCCTCATCCATCGTGCGACAAACAGCATCGCGCGTCTCGACGACCTGCAGCCACGCGGCGATGCGAGGCAGCTCGTAGTGGAAGAAGTAGGTGCAGGCCGCGAGCTTGCCTCGCAGCAATGCGGCGTCTCCCTGCGCCGCGTCGAGTTGCTTGCGTACGCACAGCGCGACGTCGAGCCACATCCACGCGATCACGGTGTGGCCGAAGGCTTGCAGATACGGTGTGGCGTTGGCGAGCGCCTCTTCGGGGTCGCCGGTGGACCATGCCGCGCGCGTGGCCGCACCCAGATGCTCGAGTGCCGCCGCCAACGCATTCGCGTGCTCGGCCAGTGTGGGCACGGCGCGTGCGCGCTGCAGCGTCGCGTTCACGGTGCGCGTCAGCAGCGCGAGACCGGCGCCCTCCTGCATCACGACCTTGCGGCCGAGCAGGTCCAGCGCCTGGATGCCGTGCGTGCCCTCGTGGATCATGTTCAGGCGGTTGTCGCGCCAGTACTGCTCGACCGGGAAGTCGCGCGTATAGCCGTAGCCGCCGAGCACCTGGATCGCCAGGCTGTTCGCCTCGAGACACCACTCGCTGGGCCAGCTCTTCGCGATCGGCGTCAGCATCTCGAGCAGCAGCGCCGCATCGCGCGAGGCTTCTGTCGAACCGGTGTGCTGCTCGTCGACCAGTCGCGCGCAATACAGCTCGAGCGCGAGCGCGCCTTCGCAGTAGCTCTTCTGTGCCAGCAGCATGCGCTTCACGTCGGCGTGCTGGATGATCGGAATCTGCGGTTTCGCCGCGTCCTTGCCGCCGACGCCCATCGGGCGCCCTTGCGGGCGGCTCCTTGCATAGTCCAGCGACGCCTCGTAGCCGGCGTAGCCGAGCATCGTGGCGCCCATGCCGACCGCGATGCGTGCCTCGTTCATCATATGGAACATGCAGCGCAAACCCTCGTGGGGTCTGCCAACGAGGTAGCCGATGGCGCCGGCACCGGCGCCGTCCAACCCGCCGCCAGCCGATCCGCGCACACGGAACTTGCCTTCACCGAAGTTGAGCAGCGTGTTCGGGATGCCGCGGTTGCCCAGCTTGTGGTTCAGACCGGCGAGCGCCACGTCGTTGCGTTCGCCGGTGAGTTCGCCGTCGGCGCCAACCAGCTTCTTCGGCACGATGAACAGCGAGATGCCCTTGGTGCCAGGGATCAGCTTGCCATCGGGCCCAGGGATCTTGGCCAGCACGAGATGGATGATGTTCTCGGTCAGCTCGTGCTCGCCGTTGCTGATCCACATCTTGTTGCCGCGCAGGCGGTAGCGTGCACCGAGCGGGTCGGTCTCGAAGTCGGCGCCATCGGGTGTCGCGCGCGTCACCACGTCGGACAGGCTGGAGCCGGCCTGAGGTTCGCTCAGGCACATCGTGCCCGAGAAGCGGCCGGCGAACTCCTGCTTCGCGAACACCGTCTGCTGCAGCGGCGTGCCATGCACCATCAGCAGATTGGCGTTGCCGCTCGTGAGCATCGCGCCACCGGCGACGTTGCCGCCGGCGTGGGCAAAGAAGCCGTTGGCCGCCATCTGCACGACGCAAGGCAGTTGCATGCCGCCGATCTCGTAGTCTTGCGCTGCGGCCAGCATGCCGGATTTGGCGTAGGCCCGCGACGCATCATGGCTGGCCTGCGGCAGATGGACACGCTCGCCATCGAAGTGCGGCTCCTCGGTGTCGGCCTGGCGGTTGAACGGCGCAAACTTCTCGCGCGCGAGGCGCTCGCAGGTGTCGAGCACCGACGCGAGGGTCTCGGCCGAGTGGTCGGCGAAGCGCGGACGCTTCGCCAGCGATTCGATCTCGAGCCAGTCGTTGAGGAGGAAGTCCAGGGTTTGTCGATAGCTCATAGCGTGGTTCCGTCTCTTCTTGCCCAGTATCGCTGTCGTGCCCTGCGCGACAGCACGAGGCCGCATCGTGGTATCGCCGACTTATGTCAGCGAGTTGGGGCGCGGTTCGAGCACCATCGATTCAGAGCCCATGCCGAACGGCTGCGGCGCGCGCGCCGAACGGCTCATCTTGGGCAGCACCTTCGACCCAAGCTCTCTCATTTCAATCCCGTCATGCTGTGCAGTCACCTCAAGGACAACCGGATTCCGCCATCTGGCGGACGATTCTCCGGATCGATTTGTCGACATATCCATCGGCGGCGAGCGCGGTCAAACGATTTCTGTATTGATCCAGCCACTGGGCAAATTGCGTAGAAGGCTCACACTGCCGAGCGTCAACCGCCGAGCAAAATTCAGCCACCGTCTGCCGTCCTTGAGCACTCATCAACGACTGCACGGAGGGCGTCAAAAATTTTCCAAATGCCGGCCACACTCGCGCCCACCGGGCATATACCTCATCCCGTTCCAGCAATGCAAGGGCCGCCGCGTCAGTGACGGACAAGTGTTCGCGAAACGAGTCGGCCAGTCGATCATTTGCCGCAGCACTGAGTACCAGGTCCACCCACTCTTCGCTTCCGGGCTCCTGCCCCGGAGTCGAGCCGAGTGAGGCGAGCCATTGCTCGCTGCCGGGAATCACGTCGGAAAATGTCGCATCGAGTGCAGGACGCAAGCGAAGCTCGTCTGCGAGCATTCGTATGCGTGCCAACGGCCAAGCCCAAGAGACACCACTGGTCGTATCTACCAGCCACATGGGCAGGTCGCCGAGAGACGATTTCACGGATGCCACTTCCAATGCTCGTCGACCCTCGGGGGATCGCCGAAAACGGGACCAGCTTTCCAGCTGCTCGTCGGTCGCAATGTGGTGAAGCACTGTCGTCACACCTTCGGGAGCTACAGCGGCCAACTCATTGCGATCGAAGCCCGGCAGAGCCTCGCCGAACAGCCACGCGCTGGATACGTCGATCAGGTGCACCATTCGCGGGCTCGGTCGGCGCGGGAAATCACGGTCTAGCCCTGTGCATCTGCTCAAGAGCATTGCTCGACGTGTGCTTTCAGCTGCAAGCAGCCAGGACTTCACGCTCTTGCTGATGTGCTGACGATATTCGAGCGGTCCATCGAACCCCAGCATCGGCGAGTCTGCTTCCGGTTGCCCCGCAGCGCATGCGCCCTGCGTCATCATTGCCGCAAGTGACCCGACGACCCAGCTCGCAACTTTCATAGTCAAAGCACTTCGAACACGCCCGCCGCGCCCATGCCGCCGCCGATGCACATCGTCACGACGACCTTCTTCGCGCCGCGGCGCTTGCCTTCGATCAGCGCGTGGCCAGTCAGGCGCTGGCCGCTGACGCCGTACGGGTGGCCGACCGCGATCGCGCCACCGTTGACATTCAGGCGGTCCATCGGGATGCCCAGCGTGTCGGCGCAGTACAGCACCTGCACCGCGAACGCCTCGTTCAGTTCCCAGAGGTCGATGTCGGCAACCGTCAGGCCCAGGCGCTTCAGCACCTTGGGCACTGCGAACACCGGCCCGATGCCCATTTCATCAGGCTCGCAACCGGCGACCGCGAAGCCCAAGAACCGGCCCAGCGGCTTCAGGTTGCGCTTGGCTGCGAGTGCTTCGCTCATCACGACGCAAGCGCCGGCGCCGTCGCTGAACTGGCTCGCGTTGCCGGCCGAGATCAGGCCGCCGGGCAGCGCCGAGCGCAGGTCCTTGATGCCGTCATAAGTAGTGCCGGCGCGGATGCCTTCGTCGGCGCTGATCGTGACCTCTTTGCTGCGCAAGCCCAGCACCGGGTCGACGACACCCATCGTCACGGTGCAGCTGACCATCTCGTCGTTGAATTGGCCGGCGGCCTGCGCGGCAGCGGCACGCTGCTGGCTCTGCGCACCGTACTGGTCCATGCGCTCGCGGCCGATGCTGTAGCGCTTCGCGACCTGCTCGGCCGTCTGCAGCATGTTCCAGTAGATCTCGGGCTTGTGCTCGACCAGCCACGGGTCGGCCAGCATGTGCTTGTTGGCTTCGTTCTGCACGCACGAGATGCTCTCGACGCCGCCGGCGATGATCACGTCCGACTCGTTCGCGATGATGCGCTGCGCGGCCATCGCGATCGTCTGCAGGCCGCTCGAGCAGAAGCGGTTCACCGTGACGCCACTGGTCGTGACCGGCAGGCCGGCGCGCAGTGCGATCTGGCGCGCGATGTTGCTGCCGGTCGCGCCTTCGGGCGTCGCGCAGCCCATGATCACGTCGTCGACCTCGGCCGCCTCGATGCCGGCGCGCTCGACGGCGGCCTTGACGGCGAAGCCGCCCAGCGTCGCGCCGTGGGTCATGTTGAAAGCACCCTTCCAGCTCTTCGCGAGCGGGGTGCGGGCAGTGGAAACGATCACGGCGCTGGTCATGGCTGGCTCCTGGTCAAAAGACTCTCTTGAAAATCAAACGTTCACGGCGGCGACCGCAGTCGACGCCTTGTAAATGCTGTTGCGCGGCTCGGCAAAGACGCGCCGCACCATCGGCTCGAACTCGCTCATCGGCAGCGTCTCGGCGCTCGCATCGAAGGCCGGGTTGTCGTAGAGCGCGCAGAACTCGGCCGTGCGCTCGTAGTGCGCGTGGCCCTCGAACTGGTCGCGCAGGTGGCGGTCCAGCCCGATGTGGTGAAAGAAGTAGTAGCCCTGGAAGATGCCGTGGTGCTGCACCATCCACAGGTTCGCGTCGCTGACGAAGGGCTTCAGGATCGCCGCGGCGATGTCGAAGTGATTGAAGGTGCCCAGCGTGTCGCCGATGTCGTGGAACAGCGCGCACACCACGTACTCCTCGTCGCGGCCGGCGCGCAGCGCGCGCGTCGCGGTCTGCAGCGAGTGCGTGTAGCGGTCGACCGGGAAGCCGCCGTAGTCGCCCTCGAGCACCTTCAGGTGCGCCATCAGGCGGTCCGGCAGCTGGCGCGCGAACGGCATGAACTCGTCGCCGATCTTGCGCCAGTCGTCCTGGGTGCTGGCGTCCATGCGCGTAAACGTGGCGCGATCGTTCATGTCTTGTCTCCTCCTCATCAAGGCGCCGGCGCGCTGTTGCCGATCAGTTGGTGATAGAACTGGATCAGCTCGACGTAGTTGTCGGTCGAGATGCGCTCGTTGGTGCCATGAAAGCGCTTCAGGTCTTCGAGCTTCGCGCGCACCGGCGAGAACTTGTAGATGTTGTCGGCGATGCCGTCGAAGTGGCGCGAATCGGTCGCGCCGATCATCAGCCCGGGCGCAACGATCACGTCCGGGTGCAGCTGGCGCAGCGTCTTGTTGATCAGCTGGAAGCCTGCCGCATCGGTCGCGGCGACCTTCGATGCCTCCGAGAAGCCGGCGCCTTTCTCGATCTTGATCGCGGGGTTCTTCACCGCATCAGTCACATGCGCGATCACGGCGTCGCTGCTGTCGCCCGGCAGCAGCCGGAAGTTCACCGTCGCGCTCGCGCGGCCCGGCAACACGTTGTCGGCATTGCCGGCGTTGAATACCGTCAGCGCGGTCGTCGTGCGCAGCGACGCGTTGGTACTCGCGGCGCGCTGAAGCTGCTGCTCGATGATGGGCTTGAACAGCCACAGGTTGGACAAGAACACGCGGTTCGCGCCGCTCATCTCGGGCGCAAGCGTCTCGAACATTTCTTGCGAGAGGCCGCGCACCGACAACGGCATCTGCTGGTCTTCGAGCCGCGCCAGCGCCGCGCTCATCATGCCGATCGCCGACAGTTCGGCCTGCGGCGGCGGCATCGACGAATGGCCCGGCGTCGCGCTCGCCGTCAGCTGCACGCTCAGGTAGCCCTTCTCGGCCACGCCGATCAGCGCGGCGGGCTTGTTCAAGCCTGAGAGCACGCCGTCGGTGATCAGTAGGCCTTCATCGAGCACGAACTGCAGGTGGATGCCGCGCTGCCTGAAGAGCTTCGCGATCTGCGCCGCGCCGCGTTCACCAAGGATCTCTTCGTCCTGGCCGAAGATCAGGTAGATCGTCTGGCGCGGTTGGAAGCCGGCGCCCGCGAGCAACTCGATCGCCTCCATGATGGACATCAGGTTGCCCTTGTCGTCCCACGCGCCGCGGCCCCAGACGAAGCCATCCTTGAGCACCCCCGAGAACGGTGGCTGCTGCCAATCGCCTTCGGTGCCGGGCGCGATCGGCACCACGTCCTGGTGTGCCATCAGGCCGATCGCCGCGGCTTTCGGGTCGGTGCCGGGCCAGGTGTAGACCAGGCCGTACTTGCCGACCACCTCGCGCTGCAAGACGGCATGCGCCTTCGGGAAGCTCGACTGCAGCAGCGCATGCAGGCCGGCGAACTCGGCCGCGTTCGCGTCGGCATCGTCGACCGACGCGATCGTCTTGAAGCGCACCGCGGCGCCGAGGCGCGCCGCCACCGCTGCCGCGTCGACGGGCACCGGCGAAGCCACCGCCACCGCGAGCTGCTTCGACGGCATGAGCAGCGTCTTCGCACCGACCCCGAGGGCCAGCGCGAGGACGACGATACCCAGCAGTGCGAGCAGCTTGCGCATCGGGATCGTGGGCCGTGAGACGGTCAGCTGAACGAGCGGCCTTCAGCCACCAGCTTGGCCAGCAAGGGCGCCGGCTGCCAGAACGAGGCGTCGTCAAGCGGGTTGGCCGCAAAACGCTTCATCGTGCCGACCACGTTGAACAGCCCGACCGTGTCGGCGTAGTTCATCGGCCCGCCGCGGTGCAGCGGGAAGCCGTAGCCGGTGAGATAGACCATGTCGATGTCGGAGGCACGCAGCGCGATGCCTTCGTCGACGATCTTCGCGCCTTCGTTGACGAGCGCAAAGACGAGCCGGCCGACAATCTCGTCGTCGCTGATCTTGCGTGGCGTGACGCCGAGATCGGCGCGGTGCTTCTCGATCATGTCGGTGACGACCTTGCTCGGAATCGCGTCGCGCTTGCCCGGCACGTAGTCGTACCAGCCGGCCCCGGTCTTCTGGCCGAAGCGGCCCATCTCGCACAGCAGGTCCGCGGTCTTGCTGTAGCGCATGTTGGGCTTCTCTTGGTAGCGGCGCTTGCGGATGAACCAGCCCACGTCATTGCCGGCCAGGTCGCCCATGCGGAACGGGCCCATCGCCATGCCGAACTTCTCCATCGCCTTGTCGACCTGCGCAGGCGTGCAGCCTTCCTCGAGCAGGAAGCCGGCCTGGCGCGAGTACTGCTCGATCATGCGGTTTCCGATGAAGCCATCGCACACGCCCGAGACCACGCAGGTCTTCTTGATCTTCTTGCCGAGCGCCATCGCGGTGGCGAGCACGTCCTTCGCGGTCTTCTCGCCGCGCACGACCTCGAGCAGCTTCATCACGTTGGCGGGGCTGAAGAAGTGCGTGCCGATCACGTCCTGCGGGCGCTTCGTGAACGAGGCGATCTTGTTGACGTCCAGCGTCGAGGTGTTCGAGGCCAGGATCGCGCCGGGCTTCATCACCTCGTCCAGCGTCTTGAACACGGTTTCCTTCACGCCCATGTCTTCGAACACGGCCTCGATGACCATGTCGGCGTCCTTCAGGTCGGCGTAGTTCAGCGTCGTGCTCAGCAGCGCCATGCGCGCGTCGAGCTTGTCCTGCTTCAGCTTGCCCTTCTTGACCTGCGCGTCGTAGTTCTTGCGGATGATGGCCACGCCCTTGTCGAGCGCTTCCTGCTTCATCTCGAGGATGGTCACTGGAATGCCGGCGTTCAGGAAGTTCATCGCGATCCCGCCGCCCATCGTGCCGGCGCCGATCACCGCGAGCTTCTTCACGTCGCGCACCGGGGTGTCGGCCGGCACATCGGGGATCTTGGTCGTCGCGCGCTCGGCCATGAACGCGTGGCGCAGCGCCTTGCTCTCGGGCGTGAACATCAGCGAGGTGAACAGCTCGCGCTCGAGCTTCATGCCCTGATCAAACGGCAGCTTCAGCGACCCGGCGACGGCCTCGACGCACTTCAGCGGCGCCGGGAAATTCTTGGACATGCCGCCGACCATGTTCTTGACGAACTGCACATAGGCTTCGGCGTTCGGGTGCTTGACCTTCAGGTCGCGCACCAGCGGCAAGGGCCGCTTGTCGGCCACCTCGGCAGCGAACGCGAGCGCACCAGTCATCAGATCGCCATCGATCATCTTGTCGAACAGCTTCTGGCCCGGGGCTTGGGCCAGCATCTCGCTCTTCACCGCCTCGCCGCTGACGATCATGTTCATCGCGTTCTCGACGCCGATCACGCGCGGCAGGCGCTGCGTGCCACCGGCACCGGGGATCAGGCCAATCTTCACTTCGGGCAGCGCGACCTGCGTGCCGGCTGACGCCACGCGGTAGTGGCAGCCGAGCGCGAGTTCGAGCCCGCCGCCCATGCACACCGTGTGGATCGCCGCGACGATGGGCTTGCTGCTGGCCTCGAGCGCCAGGATCACGCTCAGCAGGTTCGGCTCGGCCAGCGCCTTGGGCGAGCCGAACTCCTTGATGTCGGCGCCGCCCGAGAACGCCTTGCCGGCGCCGGTGATCACGATGGCCTTGACCGCGGCATCGGCGACCGCCTTGCCCAGCCCGTTGACGATGCCCAGGCGTGTGGCGTGTCCGAGGCCGTTGACGGGCGGGTTGTCCAGCGTGATCACGGCCACATTGCCGCGGAGTTCGTAGTTGGCGCTCATGGGAGTTTCCTTGGATGGACCGGCAAAAAAGAACGATCGTTCGATTCTAGGCGTTGAAAGAAAAAAGGCGCTGTCTCTGCTGTGACAGCGCCTCTCGTCACGGGGCAGTGTCGAGGCTCAGCCGGCGCCGGGCCGCCCCAAGGCGGCTGAGCACCCGCTCGGCGGGTGGTGGCGGTACGCCGCCACCGGGTGCCCCGTCAGACCTCGAGCCATTCCTTGCGAATATAGGCGTCGGCGCGCAGGGTTGCCGGCGTGCCCTCGAAAACAATGCTGCCGTGGCCCATCACGTAGCAGCGCTCGGAGATCTCGAGCGCGATGGTGAGCTTCTGCTCGACCAGCAGCACCGACACGCCGCGGTCCTTCAGCGTCTTCAGGTACTCGGCGACAAGCTCGACGATCTTCGGTGCGAGGCCTTCGGTCGGCTCGTCGATCATGATGAGGTCCGGGTCGCCCATCAGCGTGCGGCACAGCGTCAGCATCTGCTGCTCGCCGCCCGAGAGCACGCCGGCCTCGGTGTGCTCGCGCTCCTTCAGGCGCGGGAATATCTTGTACATGTCGGCGAACGACCAGCGCGGCTTGGACTTGGCACCGCGTTTGCCGCGCTTCTCGCCCAGCATCAGGTTCTGCTCGACCGTGAGTTTGGGGAAGATGTCGCGGTTCTCGGGCACGTAGCCGATGCCGCGGTGCGCGATGTCGAAGGCGTGGTGGCCGAGGATCTCCTGGTCGCGAAACTTGACCGAGCCTTCGCCCTGCACCAGGCCCATGATGGTCTTCACCGTTGTCGACCGACCGGAGCCGTTGCGCCCGAGCAGGCTGACGATCTCGCCCTCGCCGACGGTCATGTCCACGCCGTGCAGGATGTGGCTCTTGCCGTAGTAGGCATGCAATCCGGAAAGTTCCAACATCAGTGTCCCGCCTCCGCAGCCTGCGCATCGGCGAGCACCGATCCGAGATAGGCCTCTTGCACCTTCGGGTTCGCGCGCACCGCCTCGGGCACGTCGAAGGCGATCACCTCGCCATAGACCAGCACCGCGATCTTGTCGGCGAGGCCGAACACCACGCCCATGTCGTGCTCCACGGTCAGCAGCGTCTTGCCTGTCGTCACGTCGCGGATCAGCTCGATGAAGCGGCTCGTCTCGCTCTTGCTCATGCCGGCGGTGGGCTCGTCGAGCAGCACCACGTTCGCACCGCCGGCGATCGTGATGCCGATCTCGAGCGCGCGCTGCTCGGCGTAAGTCAGGTTCATCGCCAGCGTGTCGCGCTTGCGCTCGAGATGAAGATTGCGCAGCAGCGTTTCGGCGCGCTCGTTGGCGTCGTCCAGGCCCGCGAGGAACTTCCAGAACGCGTACTTGTAGCCGAGCGACCAGAGCACCCCGCAGCGCAGGTTCTCGAACACCGACAGCCGGCTGAAGATGTTGGTGATCTGGAAGCTGCGCGCCAGGCCCAGGCGGCTGATCTCGAAGGGCTTGAGCCCATCGATGCGCTGACCGTTCAGCAGGATCTCGCCGCTGGTGGCGCCGAAGCGCCCGCTGATGAGATTGAACAAGGTCGACTTGCCGGCGCCGTTCGGCCCGATGATCGCGACACGCTCGCCGGCCGCGACGGCCAAGTCGGCGCCGCGGATGATCTCGGTCTTGCCGAAGGACTTGCGCAGGGCTTTGAGCTCGACGGCGAATGTCATGACAGCCCCTCGTCCGATGAGTACATCGGCCGATCCCCCGGGGGGATGAGCCTTGCTTGGAGCGGCCCGGCGCGGCGGCTCATGCCCCCTCCTGCGCGCGGATCGCCGCTGCAATCTCGCCCTGCACCTCGCCCCACTGTGCGGCAAAGCGCCGTCGGGTGAGCTCGAACAATCCGTAGCCGATGCCGCCGAGCGCCAGCGCGCCGATCCAACTTGCCGCCGACTTGGCGTTCAGCTCGACGCCCATGAAGCGCAGCACCGGCCCGAGCGACTCGTTGAGCTGCAGGTGATACACCATCTCGATGATCGCGGCGATACCGCAGAACGCCAAAAAGCCGGTGACACCCAGCAGCGCGTACCAGCCGACCAGCCGCCCGAGCTTGCCGAACTTGGCGACGCGCAGGTTCATCATGATCAGGCTCGCGATCCCGCCCGGCGCATACATCACCATCAGCAGGAAGACCAGGCCGAGGTACAGCAGCCAGGCCTTCGTGAACTCGGACAGCAGCACGAACGCGACCACCATCAGCACCGCGCCGATGATGGGGCCGAAGAAGAAGGTCGCGCCGCCCAGGAAGGTGAACAGCAGGTACGCGCCCGATCGACCGGCACCGACGACCTCGGCGGTGGCGATCTCGAAATTCAGCGCGTACATACCGCCCGCGACGCCTGCAAAGAAGCCGGCAATGATGAACGAGATGTAGCGCACGCGCTGCGTGTTGTAGCCGATGAACTCGACGCGCTCCGGGTTGTCGCGCACCGCGTTCAGCATGCGTCCCAGCGGCGTGCGCGTGAACGCGTACATCAGCGCCGTGCAGACAATGGTGTAGAACGCCAGCAGGTAGTACACCTGAATCTGCGGGCCGAAGGTGATGCCGCTGCCCGACTTGCCGACGACGCGGTTCGCCGCGACGCCGGCCTCGCCGCCGAAGAACTCCGGGATCATCAGCGACATCGCGAACACCAGCTCGCCGATGCCGAGCGTGATCATCGCGAAGGTCGTACCCGATTTCTTCGTCGTCACGAATCCGAACAGCACCGCGAAGCCCAGCCCCGCGATGCCACCGACCAGCGGGACAAGACTCACTGGCACCGGGAACGAGCCGTCACCGGCGGCCTTCAGCGCATGGATGGCGACATACGACCCCAGCCCCGAATAGACCGCGTGGCCGAAGCTGAGCATGCCGCCCTGCCCCAGCAGCATGTTGAAGGACAGGCAGGCGACGATGGCGATGCCGATCTGCGACAACATCGTCACCGCCAGCCCGCTGCTGAAGACCAGCGGCGCCACCAGCAGCACGAGCGCGAACACACCCCAGATGATCAGGTCACGCGGGCCGAGGGCGCCGAATTTTTCTTTGTTCATTGTCTTGCTCATCAACGGCACCCAGGGCAGCGCCGGAGGCGCTGCCCGTTCGCAAGGCAGTCGCCAAGACGCAGGTCTTGTCTCGTGTCCATGCTCACCCTTCGCGCGTGCCCATCAAGCCCTTGGGCCTGAAGATCAAGATCAGTACCAGGAACAGGTACGGCAGGATGGGCGCGACCTGCGCCAGCGTGAGCTTGAGCAGCGAGTGATCCGCCGCCGCGGCAGACAGCGTGATGCCGGCGGACTTCAGCACGCTGAACACCGAGTAGTCGAGCGCCACCGCGAAGGTCTGCAACACGCCGATCAAGATCGACGCGACGAATGCGCCGGCGAGCGAGCCCATGCCGCCGACGACCACGACGACGAAGATCACCGAGCCCACCGTCGCCGCCATCGACGGCTCGGTGACGAAGGTGCTGCCGCCGATCACGCCGGCGAGGCCGGCCAGCCCCGCGCCCGCGCCGAACACCAGCATGAACACGCGTGGCACGTTGTGGCCCAGCGACTCGACCATCTCCGGGTGCGTCAGCGCGCTCTGGATCACCAGGCCGATGCGGGTGCGCGTGAGCATCAGCCACAACGCCACCAGCATCACCAGCGCGATGAACATCATGAAGCCGCGCGTCGCCGGGAACGGCGAGCAGACGATGCGCACGGCGGCATCGGCGCTCGCGCACATCGCGGCCGGTGCCGCACCCCACAGCAGGTGCATGCCGTCGATGGAGGAGTTCACCAGCGTGAACACCGGCCCGCGCAGCAGTTCGGGCGGCTGGAACTCGACCGCGGTGCGGCCCCAGATCAGCTGCACCAGCTCGAGCATCACGTACGACAGTCCGAAGGTGATCAGCAGTTCCGGCACGTGGCCGAACTTGTGGACGCGGCGCAGGCAGTACTTCTCAAAGGCCGCGCCGAGCGCCGCGACAACGAGCGGCGCGATCACGAGCCCGGGCCAGAACCCGGCGACGCGCGCGATCGAGTAGCCGACGTAGGCACCGACCATGTAGAAGCTCGCGTGCGCGAAGTTCAGCACGCCCATCATGCTGAAGATCAGCGTCAGGCCCGAACTCAGCATGAACAACAACAGCCCGTAACTCAGGCCGTTGAGCATGGATATCGTGAAGAACTCCATCGGTGGCTTCTCTGCGACAACAGTTGAACACCCGACGGGTCACTCCCGCCGGGCTCCTTCGCAAGGGGCGAGTGTCGCTCAGCCGCCGGACGGGCGCGTCATCTGGCAGCTCGTCGGCGTGCTCGAAACGTAAGGTGCGTACTCGGCCACCGGTGCCAGCGTCATGCCTGTGTTCTCGGGCGAGTAAGGGTACTTGGCATCGGCCTTCTGCCAGGAGGTCATGTACAGCGTCTGCTGCAACTGGTGATCGGACTTGCGCATCTCGATCTCGCCGCCGAACGCGCTCTTGAGCTTCAGGCCTTCCAGTGCGAACGCGACCTTGACCGGGTCGGTCGACTTGGCCTTCAGCATCGCGGCGCCCAGGGTCTCGTAGATGCGGATGATCGAGCCGGTGTAGAAGTCATCGTTGTTCTTGGCCTTGTACTCCTTCAACCAGGCGTCCATCTGGCCGCCCATGTTGTAGTGCACGTACGAGACCTGGTAGACGCGGCCGGCGCCCGTGCTGCCCAGCGCCGCGGGCGTGCCGGTCACGCCCGTGTAGTAGGTGAAGAACTTGCCGTTGTAGCCGCCTTCGTTTGCCGCCTTGACCAGCAGCGCCAGGTCGGAGCCCCAGTTGCCGGTGATCACGGTGTCGGCACCGGAGGCCTTGATCTTCGCGATGTAGGGCGCGAAATCGCGCACCTGGGCCAAGGGGTGCAGGTCTTCGCCCGCGATCTGGATGTCGGGGCGCTTGCGAGCCAGGTATTCCTTCGCATAGCGCGCGACCTGCTGGCCGTGCGAGTAGTTCTGGTTCAGCAGGTAGACCTTCTTGACATCCTTCTGGTCCTTGATGAAGGTCGTCATCGCCTCCATCTTCATCGTGGTGTCGCCGTCGTAACGGAAGTGCCAGAAGCTGCACTTGCTGTTGGTCAGATCGGGGTCGACCGCGGCCTCGTTCAGGTAGATGATCTCTTTGCCGGGGTTGCGCTCGTTGTGCTTGTTGATCGCGTCGATCAGCGCCATCGCCACCGACGATCCGTTGCCCTGGATCACGTAGCGGATGCCTTGGTCGATGGCCGACTTCAGCGCGTTCAGGCTTTCGGTCGGGCTGAGCTTGTTGTCGACCGCGATCACGTCGAACTTCACGCCGGCCGGGTTCGAGGCGTTGAACTTCTCCTGGAAAAACTGCCAGCTCTTGTATTGATTCGTGCCGACCGGGCCCATCAAGCCGGTGAGCGGGTCGATCCACATCATCTTGACGGTCTGGCCGGCGAGCGGCTTGGCTTGCGCAAGCGCGGCACCCGCGGAGACAACCAAAGCGGCACCCACGGTGAGGCGGAACACGTGCCGAGTCAGCGAACTGCTTGCTGCGAACTTCATGGGGAATCTCCTGGTGCTGGTATTCGCTCGCAAAGGTAACGGAAGTGCTGTCCGTGGAGTTACAGGGACTACCCCGAAGCGTTGTCACCGTGGGGACAACCGGGGCTTGAGTTCGCACTGGGATGGTGAATGGAGCGGCTCGCTAAACTCGACTACATGAGTGCTGTCCCCCTCGCCTGGCCCAACCGGTTTCTCGGTCTGGGTGAATCCTTCTTCACCGCATTGCCCGCGCAAGCGCTGCCCGACCCGCACTGGGTGGCGACGAGCCCCGAGTGCGCCGCGCTGCTCGGCCTGCCGCGCGACTGGGCCGACGCGCAGGCGCTGCAAGTCTTCAGCGGCAACGCGACCTGGCCCGGCATGCGGCCGCTGGCCAGCGTCTACAGCGGCCACCAGTTCGGCGTCTGGGCCGGCCAGCTCGGCGACGGCCGCGCGCTCTGGCTCGGCGAGATCGACACGCCGGCCGGCCCGATGGAGCTGCAGCTCAAGGGCGCCGGCAAGACGCCGTACTCGCGCATGGGCGATGGCCGTGCGGTGCTGCGCTCGTCGATCCGCGAGTTCCTGTGTTCCGAAGCGATGCATGGCCTGGGGGTGCCGACGACGCGCGCGCTGTGCATCACCGGCTCGCCGCTGCCGGTGCGGCGCGAAGAGATCGAAACCGCCGCGGTGGTGACGCGCGTTGCGCCGAGCTTCATCCGGTTCGGCCACTTCGAGCACTTCAGCCACTCCGATCAGCACGCCGACCTGCGCCGGCTCGCCGACTTCGTCATCGCGCAGCACTACCCGGACTGCCGCGGCGCCGCGCAGCCGTATGCCGCACTGCTCGAACAGGTGACGCGGCGCACCGCCACGCTGATGGCCGATTGGCAGGCGCTGGGCTTTTGCCATGGCGTGATGAACACCGACAACATGTCCATCCTGGGCCTGACGATTGACTACGGCCCGTTCGGCTTTCTGGACCAGTTCGACCCCGGCTACATCTGCAACCACTCCGACAACCAGGGCCGCTACGCCTGGGCGCGCCAACCGAGCGTCGCGTTCTGGAACCTGCACGCGCTGGCACAGGCACTGCTGCCGCTGATCGGAGACTCCGACCTCGCGCTGGCCACGCTCGAGGTCTACAAGACCGCGTTCGCCGACGCACTGCTGGCGTGCTGGCGCGCCAAGCTCGGCCTGCAGACGGCCGAAGCCGACGACCGCGAACTCATCGACGACCTGCTGCGCCGCATGGCGACCGATCGCTGCGACTTCACGATCACCTTCCGGCGCCTGGCCGGCTTCACACCCGACGCGCCGTGCCCGCCGGTGCGCGACATGTTCATGGACCGCGAGGGCTTCGACGTCTGGGCACAACGCTACGCAGCGCGCCTGCGCCGCGAGCGCAGCGGCGACGCGAATGACGACGACGCGCGGGCCTTGCGCATGAACCGGGTCAACCCCATGTTCGTGCTGCGCAATCACCTGGCCGAGATCGCGATCCGCGACGCCCAGGCCGGTGATTTCAGCGAGGTGGAGCGGCTGCTGAAAGTTCTGGAGCGGCCGTTCGACGAATCCGATGCCGCGACGCGCGAGCGCTACGCCGGCTTCCCGCCCGAATGGGCGCAATCGATCGAGGTGTCCTGTTCATCATGAGTAACGACGACTACAAAGTGAAGAAGACCGAGGCCGAATGGAAGGCCCAGCTCGACCCGATGCAGTTCGAGGTCGCCCGCCATGCTGCCACCGAGCGCCCGTTCACCGGCAAGTACTGGGACCACTGGAGCAACGGCGACTACAACTGCGTCGGCTGCGGAACTCCGCTGTTCAAGTCGGACACCAAGTTCGATGCCGGTTGCGGGTGGCCGAGCTATTTCGAGCCGATCAACAGCGAGGTCATCGAGCGCATCGTCGACAAGAGCCACGGCATGGTGCGGGTCGAAGTGCGCTGCAATAACTGCGGCTCGCACCTCGGGCATGTGTTCGAGGACGGGCCCCAGCCCACCGGCGAGCGCTTTTGCATCAACTCGGCCGCGATAGACTTCGCCCCCAAGTAGCGGCCCAGGGCCGCGTCTCACACGCGGCCCCGGATCCTCCCGAATGAAACTGCTCCTCGACTTTCTGCCCATCATCCTGTTCTTCGGCGCATTCAAGTACGCCGAAGGCCACGCGGATTGGGCGGCGCGGTTCGCCACCGATCATTTCGGGTTCATCGTCTCGGGCGGCGTGGTCGGCACCGAAGAGGCGCCGGTGCTGCTCGCCACCGTGGTCGCGATCATCGCGACCTGCGCGCAGATCGCGTACCTGCTGGCGCGTCGCCGCAAGATCGACATGATCCTGTGGATCACTTTCGCGATCGTGGTCGTGCTCGGCGGCGCGACGATCTGGTTCCACAACCCGACCTTCATCAAGTGGAAGCTCAGCGTGCTGTACTGGACGATGGGTCTGGCGTTCTGGATCAGCCAGGCCTTCTTCCAGAAGAACCTGCTGCAGTCGCTGATGGGCGACCAGCTCGTGCTGCCGGCCAAGGTCTGGCAGCGCCTGAACGTGGCGTGGATCGCGTTCTACGCCTTCATGGGCCTGCTCAATCTTTACGTGGCTTACAACTACACCACATCCACCTGGGCCAACTTCAAGGTCTTCGGCGCCACCGGTCTGATGCTGGTGTTCATGGTGGCACAGGGCTTCTACGTGAGCCGCTACCTGGAGCCCGAGCCGGTGAACGAGACCAAGCCGTGAGCGTGGCCGCCGACGACATCCGGCGCGAGCTGCAGGCCGCGCTGCGACCCGATCTGCTCGAGGTGCAAGATGACAGCCACCTGCATGCCGGCCATGCCGGCGCGCGCGAAGGTCGGCATTTCACGGTGCGCATCATCAGCCTGCGTTTCGAAGGCCTGTCGCGCGTGGCCCGGCATCGCCTCGTTTATGATGCACTTCACTCGCTGATCCCGCGCGGCATCCATGCCCTGGCCATCGAGGCCCATGCGCCGGGAGAGCCCTGAGTCCTCTGCCTCGCACACCCCCGCGACCAGCACCCCTCCTCCCCCCATTCCCGTTGTTGAAAGGCACTTGCCCATGAAGAAGAGTTTTCTCGCCCGCAGCGTCGCACCGCTGATGCTTTGCGCGGCCGTCTCGCTGCCCATGGCTGCGCTGCCATTGGCCGCGCAGGCCCAGAACGTCGCCATCGTCAATGGCAAGCCGGTGCCCAAGTCGCGCGTCGATGCACTCATCAAGCAGGTGCAGGCGCAAGCCGCGACGCAGAACCAGCAGCTCCCGCCCGACCTCGAGACGCGCGTGCGCGACAAGGTCGTGATGGACGAGATCTTCACGCAAGAGGCCGAGAAGCGCGGCCTCGCGTCGACGCCCGACTACAAGCAGAAGATGGAGCAAGCGCGCCAGACTGTGCTGACCCAGCTGCTGACGCAAGACTTCGCGAAGAAGAACATCGTCAGCGATGACGACGTCAAGGCCGACTACGAAAAGTTCAAGGCCCAGTCGGCCGGCACCGAATACCGTGCTCGCCACATCCTGGTCGAGAAGGAAGACGACGCCAAGGCGCTGATCGCGCAGATCAAGGGCGGTGCGAGCTTCGAAGAACTCGCGAAGAAGAACTCGAAGGACCCGGGATCGGGCGCGAACGGTGGCGACCTCGACTTCGCGGCACCGGGCTCGTACGTGCCCGAGTTCTCGCAGGCGATGGCCAAGCTGAAGAAGGGCGAGATGACGCAGGAGCCGGTCAAGACGCAGTTCGGCTACCACATCATCCGGCTCGACGACACGCGCGAAGCCCAGTTCCCGCCGTTCGACGACGTGAAGGGCCAGCTCAAGCAGCGCATGGAACAGCAGCGGGTCGGCGCGTTCGTCGAAGAGATCCGCGCGAAGGCGAAGACCGACTACAAGTTCAGTCAGTAATTCGGCGCTTCGCTACCGTGACAAGGGCGCCGCCGGCGCCCTTGTTTGGTGGCGGCTGCCGCCTAGACTTCTAAGCGCCCGGCTTCGATCCTGAGCTGCCGGTCGCAGCGTGCCGCGATGCCGCGGTCGTGCGTGACCAGGACCAGCGTCGTGCCGGCCTCGCGGTTGAGGGCGAACATCAGCTCCATCACGGTTTCGCCGGTCGCGAAGTCGAGGCTGCCGGTCGGTTCATCCGCCAACAGCACTGCCGGCTCCACGACGAAGGCCCGCGCCAGCGCGACGCGCTGCTGCTCGCCGCCCGACAGCACCTTCGGGTAGTGGCGCAGCCGCTCGCTCAGGCCGACGCGGCGCAGCATCTCGGTCGCCAACACACGCGCGTCGCTGCGGCCCTGCAGCTCCAGCGGCAGCATCACGTTCTCGAGCGCATTCAGGTTGCCGAGCAGCTGGAAACTCTGGAACACGAACCCCAGCTTCGCAGCACGCACCGAAGCGCGCGCGTCTTCATCGATCGTGAACAGGTCGGTGCCGGCCAGGCGCACGGTGCCGGTGCTCGGCGTGTCGAGGCCGGCGATGATGGCCAGCAGCGTGCTCTTGCCCGAGCCCGAGGCGCCGACGATCGCTGCCGACTGGCGCGCTGCGAGCGTGAAGCTGATGTCATGGAGAATCGTCAGCGTGCCGGTGGAGTCCTGGACCTGCTTGGTGACGCGCTCGACGGCAATGATGGGTTCAGACATGAATGATGATGAAGTTCTTCAGACCCGGCGGGCATGGCTCGCGCACTGTAGCGTGTCGGTCGTCGCAGCGAGCATGGCATGGCCTCGCATCGCGCGGGCCGCAAGCTCGCCGACGACAACGATCCTCGTGCTCGGCGACAGCCTCTCGGCCGAGTATGGCCTGACGCGCGGCAGCGGCTGGGTGGCCTTGCTCGGTGCGCGGCTTGCGCAGGCCAAGATTGCCGCGACCGTCGTCAATGCCAGCATCAGCGGCGACACCACCTCGGGCGGCCGATCGCGCCTGCCGGCGTTGCTCGCGCAGCACCGACCGGGCATCGTCGTCATCGAGCTCGGGGGCAACGACGCGTTGCGCGGGCTGCCGCTCGCGATGACGCGCGACAACCTCACCGCGATGGCCCAGGCCGCGAAAGCCGCCAGCGCGAAAGTGCTGATCGCCGGCATGCAGCTGCCGCCGAACTACGGCCGACAGTACAGCGACGAATTCGCCGGCCTGTTCGCCACCGTCGCGAAGGCCGAGCACGCGGCGCTGGTGCCCTTTCTGCTCAAGGGCGTGGCCGATGGGCCGCAGGCCGACACGATGTTCCAGACCGATCGCATCCACCCGGTGGCGTCGGCGCATCCGGTGATTCTGGACAACGTCTGGCCGGTGTTGAAGCCCTTGCTGCGCTAGCGACAGGTCTGGTCGCCAACGTCTAGCGCTGCTGTTCGCGCGGATCGCGCGGCTCAGCGCGCTTTGGTTCTGGCGCGGGCGCCGGGCGATGCACTTCGGCGGGCCGCGCCGGCTCGGCCGGGCGCACGACGGCAGCAGGTGCCGGCGGTGGTGCCGGGCGCTGCACTTCGGCGGGCCGTGGCGGCTCGGCCGGGCGCACCACAGCAGCGGGAGCCGGCGGCGGCGGCGGGCGCTCCACGTGCGGTTGAGCCTGCGGTTGCGGTTGCTGCTGCTGCTGCGGCGGCCGTGGTTGCGGTCGCGGCTCGTTGGCGCCAGGCGCGACCTCGGCCGGCCGCGGCGGCGGTGCGCGGCGCTCTTCACCGCGCTGCACCGGCAGCGTTCGCATCGTCGGCGTTTCTTGTGCGGGCGGCGCAGCAGCCGGGCGCGGGGGGACCGCTGGCGCAGCCGGTGTCGGCGCTGCTGCCGGCGCCGGTACATGTGCCGGTGCGGGTGTGGGCGCTGCTGCCGGCGCTTGTGTCGGCGCCGCTGGACGCGCAGGCGCAGGCGCAGGTGCCGGCTGCTGCGGCGCGACCTCGTTGCGGTCGCCACCACGGCGACGATCGTCGCCGTTGCGGCCACCCGGCGGGGGCGGCACGCGGTCACGGCGCTCGGCAGCGGCGTCGACCGGCGGCGTCGCCGGGCGCGGGGCTGCGCCAGGGTTCACGGTCGGGGCGGTCGCTGGTGCCACCGGAGTCGGTTGCTGCGCGACCGGTGGCGTCGGTCGCTGGCCTTCGGGCCGACCGACCTCGCGCCCTCGCGCATCGCGGTCATGCTGCGCTTGCGCTGCCGCCGGCGGCGTGCCCGGTCGCACCGGGGTGGGCCGCTCTGCGAAGCCTGGCGGCGGCCGCACATTGCGTGGATCAGCACTGCGAGCCGGTGGCGCGGCCACCGGCGGCGCCACCAGCGTGACGGCGGTGCGCGCAGGCGGGTTCGCCATCTCTCGCGACCACGCCGGGTCTCGCCGCATCTGCGCTGCAGCCGGCGCGACCGGCTGGCGCGATGTCATCACCGAGGTCGGCACGACCGTGATCGCGTTCTGGAAGCGCCGGTTGCCGAACTCGCGCGGCGCCTGCGGGTGGTTGACGACGTTGTTGATCACGGTCACGTTGGTGACGTGCGTGATGTTGATGTTCTGCACATAGCGCGGGCTCACGTGGTAGCTCGGCACATACACCTCGCGCGGTGCGAGCGGGAACCAGCCGACTGCCGGCCCGCCACCGATCGTGACGGAGACATTGCCTCGCGACCCGCCGACCCACGCGACCAGCGCGGGCGCATAGACCGGCCGCACGACGCGCGCACCCGGCGTCCAGCACCAGCGGTCGCGCACATTGACCCAGCGGCCGTAGTGGAACGGCGCAAAGCCCCAGGGCGCGTCGTCGACCCAGGTCCAGCCCCAAGGCCGCACCCAGGCCCAGTGGCCGGTGCGGTACGGCGCCCAGTCGACCGCGACCGCGGTGGGGACCCACAGCGCGCCGTACTCGGGGCTCTGCTCCCAGCGGCCGTAGCGGTCGAGTTCTTCGGCGCCAGTCATCTCGGGCGACACGTAGCGTGCCGACGCGCCGGCCACGATGCGGCGATCGCGGTCGCTGTTCCACGCGGCAAACGCATCGTTCACCGGCGCCGACAAGGTGTACTGCGCGACGCCACCAGAGTCGATCCAGAACTCGGCGCGCTGGCCGGCCGCGACCGGCAGGCCGCTGTTCGGGCCTTCGTAGCGAGCCAGCCCGCTGTCGACGGTGACGCGACTGGCGGTGCCGTCGCGGTCGAAGCGGTAGCTGCCGGCGCGCTGCACGACGAAGCGGCCTTCATCGGTGCTGAGCTCGACCTGGCCCGCGTTGGCGAGGTCGACGACGCGGGCGGTGGCGCTGCCGCTGACCAGTTGCAGCGAGAGGTGATCGTCGTCGAGTGCGGTCACCTCGAGCTCGGTGCCCGAGTCCAGCCGCACGGTGGTCGAACCGAGTTGCAGCTCGGCGCGCGCACCGGCCTCGGTCGCGAGGCGGTCGCCGGCGACGACCGGGCGGTTGCGCACTGCGCTGATCCACTCGCTGCCGCTGTCGGCGTTGTAGAGCCAGACCTGGCCGGTGAACTCGGACAGCCGCGCCACGCGGCTCGGCGGATCGGACGGGTCGGTCTGCGCGCTGGCAATACCCAGTGCGGCAAACGACAGCAGAGCAGCGGCGATCAGGCGATTGATGAACGTCATGGTGTGAGTCTCCAGACGTTCAACGCCGATCGCAGTCATCTGGACGACCCAAGCGCCGTAGGAGAAACGCCCGTTTACATCGGCGACAACACCCGTCAGTCGTCCGCCGCCGCGTCGAGCTCGGGGAACAGCACGCTGGTGAACCCGAAGCGCGTGAAATCGCGAACCCGCATCGGGTACAGCACGCCGACCAGGTGATCGCACTCGTGCTGCACGACACGTGCGTGGAAACCCTCAGCCTCGCGGTCTATCGGTGCGCCATGCGGGTCGAAGCCGGTGTAGCGGATGTGCGCGAAGCGCGGCACCACGCCGCGCAGCCCAGGCACCGAGAGGCAGCCTTCCCAGCCCTCTTCTTCGGTGTCGGCCAGCGGCGTGATCTGCGGGTTGATGAGCACCGTCTCGGGCACCGGCGGCGCGTCCGGGTAGCGCTGGTTGCCCTGCGCGAAGCCGAAGATCACCAGCGCCAGGTCAACACCGATCTGCGGTGCCGCCAGGCCCGCGCCGTTGACCGAATGCATGGTCTCGAACATGTCGTCGATCAAGGCACGCAGCTCGGGCGTGTCGAAGGCCTGCACCGGCTGGGCGACGCGCAGCAAGCGCG
>Ga0307515_10007084_pt1 | contig 22272 bp, 35 predicted proteins | sample 17_EM_MG_FD_194513 | JGI IMG/M metagenome (GOLD analysis project Ga0307515, IMG submission 194513) | Populus trichocarpa ectomycorrhiza microbial communities from riparian zone in the Pacific Northwest, United States - 17_EM | ecosystem: Host-associated > Plants > Roots > Unclassified | place...
ATGTAACTCAGTTACGTACAATCACTTCTGGACGTGCAACTTCTACAATGGAATTTGACCACTATGAAGCAGCGCCTAAAAACGTACAAGATGAGGTAATTGCTAAATCTAAAGGAAAAGTTAAGTCAGAAGACTAAATAGTATAGCGTAATGAGTAGTGCGTATAGCGATGGGATTAGTCTCAATACGCACTCTCAATACCAAAAAATAAATCCGACAGCCTGTTATTAATAGCTCTAACATGCAGTCATAATTAAAATAGAACATGAGCCAAAGAATCAGAATTAAATTAAAATCTTACGATTACAACTTGGTAGATAAATCTGCTGAGAAAATCGTTAAAACTGTTAAACCTACGGGTGCAGTGGTTAGCGGACCAATTCCATTGCCAACAGAAAAGAAAATCTTCACTGTTTTGCGTTCACCACACGTAAACAAAAAAGCACGTGAGCAGTTTCAATTGTGTGCTTATAAACGTCTTTTAGATATTTATAGCTCTAACTCTAAAACTGTTGATGCATTGATGAAACTTGAGTTACCTAGCGGTGTTGAAGTAGAAATCAAAGTTTAATGATTTTATAGTCAAACAAAAAAGTCCTTGAAATTTTCAAGGACTTTTTTTATGCGAAATGAATTACTCCAAACTCATTTTCCCTTGCTTTTCATCTCTTCAATGATATTACGTTCATCTTGAAGTTCCCTTGCTAATTTTCTTTGCTGCTCGTTTGATTTAGTTTTATAGGCTTGAAATTCTGAAGAAATTTCATCATATAGCTGTGTTCTATGTTTGGCTTCAAGAATATTTTTGGCAGATCTAGCTATTATTATAAATAATGCGATGGCAAGCACTGCGATGATGGACCAAACAATAATGTTATAAGTCCCTTTGCTAAATGACAAGCCTATGAAGTTAATTTCATCAATTTTGGCATTTGTATCATTAAGTGTTGATTCTTTTCCATTAACTTCAGTCTGTAATGAAGCTATGGTTTTTTCTTGCTCAGTAACCTTTGTTTTGGCCTTGCTTAGCTCCAATCTTTCTTTTTTCAAAGTATCAATCGCACTTTGCCAAACTGTTGCCAAGCGGCCGGGGTTTATTAATTTATAACCATTAACAGAGCGTGACCTTGATAGCATGAATTGATATTGTCCATTCAAGCTAAAATCGGTGTTCTTTACGGTGTCAACATATCTGCGTGGTGTTGTATATCTTTTTACTGGTATTTGTTTTTTTACTTGAGCCTGCTGAGCTTTTACTGCGTTTTGTGGAGAAGTAGCAGGGGCTTGTGAGAAGATGTTTTGAGCGAATAAACTCAAAACTAAAATGCTTGTGATGGCGATTAACCTTTGTTTCATAGCAATTGTTATGTTGTTAATTTAACAATTATAATGAAAAAATATTGTGTTTCAATGTGTATTGATGTTGTAGCAACAATATTTTTGAAGGTCTAAAATGCCCTTAAATCTATTAAATACACCTTTTTGGTAGTTTACTAAATGCAAATTTATTTAGGTTAAGCAAAGGAAGGAGGTATATTTGTAACGATGACGGTTTTACTATTTACCATTATTGTTTTGCTTGGGGCGTTTGTTGCGGGGCTATTAGGTTCCTTGACTGGCTTGGGTGGTGGTGTAATCATTATTCCATTGTTAACCTTAGGGTTAGGAGTCGATGTGCATTATGCTATTGGTGCTTCAATAATTTCTGTAATTGCAACTTCGTCTGGTTCTGCTGCTGCTTATGTTAAGGAGGGCATCACTAATATTAGGATCGGTATGTTTCTAGAAATAGCCACAACTATCAGCGCAATTGTAGGAGTAATTATTGCAACTTATATTAAGGCAGATTATATCATTGTAATTTTTGGGTTGATTTTATTGTTCTCGGCATTTATGATGCTTAGAAAAAAGATAGACCATTCTAACAATGAAAAAACTAGCGTTCTTGCTAATTACTTTAAATTAAATGGTAGCTATCCGGTTGATGGTGGGCAAAAGCAATATGCAGTACATCATGTAGTTGGCGGTTTTGCCATGATGTTTGTTGCTGGTACATTGTCTGGCTTATTAGGTATAGGCTCAGGGGCATTAAAAGTTATAGGGATGGATAACATCATGAAGATTCCTTTTAAGGTGTCTACTACAACTAGTAACTTCATGATGGGGGTAACTGCTGCGGCTAGTGCATTGGTTTATTTGCACAAAGGTCAGATTGATCCTGCTATTGCAATGCCGGTAACTATTGGTGTAATAAGTGGTGCAACTATTGGGGCTAAGATTTTAATCAAGACCAAAACCGATAAGTTAAAATTAGTTTTCGCTGTGGTTGTGGTGTTTTTAGCTCTACAAATGATTTATAAAGGATTGACTGGGGCGGCATGAGTAACAAGATTAAACATTATTTAGGAGATAAAGATGTTCAGCTCATCTTAGGAACGCTACTTCGTGTTGGGGTATTGGTTTCAACAGCAATCGTAATTATTGGAGGGATTGTTTTTCTCTCAAGTCAAACAAATCAAATCGTATCTTTCGAAAATTTTAAACCTGAACAAGCAAAATTTTCTTCGGTTGCAGAAATTTTTAAGGGATTGAAGACGATGGATGGTCTTGCAATTATCCAATTTGGAGTGTTGTTGCTGATCTTCACGCCAATTGCAAGAGTGGTTTTTTCCATTTTTAGTTTCTTGATGGAAAAAGATTACATGTATGTACTTATTGGCATAATCGTATTGTGTGTGATTATCACCAGTTTATATCTAGATATTGCTCATTAGGCATCGTTTTTGGCCTATCTCACTGAAGCATAGAAAAATAAATGCAATTATTTGAAAAAATAATGAGCTAACTATTTGAATATTAAGAATTCTTTCCTATTTTTGCCGTCCCTTAGCGGGGATGCATATCCACCTTGAACGAAGCCCTACTGCTTCGATGGGTGTTAAATTTAAAATAGAAAATGTCAGGTATTATTGGAAAAAAAGTAGGAATGACCAGCATTTTTGACGCCGAAGGAAAGAACATTCCTTGTACGGTGATCGAAGCTGGACCTTGTGTTGTAACACAAGTTAAGACCGAAGAGAAAGATGGCTATGTTTCAGTTCAACTGGGATATGATGAAGCCAAAGAAAAAAACACTACTCAGCCCTTAAAAGGTCACTTTGCGAAAGCAAGCACAACTCCGAAACGCAAGTTGGTAGAATTCCCTCAGTTCCCACAATCACTAAGTTTAGGTGATACAGTAACTGTTGATGTATTCGCTGAAGGCGATTTTGTTGATGTTGTAGGTACCTCAAAAGGTAAAGGATTTCAAGGTGTTGTAAAACGTCACGGTTTTGGTGGTGTGGGTGGTCAAACTCACGGTCAGCACAACAGGTTACGTGCACCAGGTTCATTGGGTGCTGCATCTTATCCAGCTCGTGTATTCAAAGGAATGCGTATGGCGGGTAGAACAGGTGGAGACAGAGTAAAAGTTCAAAACTTACAAGTATTGAAAGTTTATGCTGAGCAAAATCTTATTGTAGTTAGTGGTTCCATTCCAGGAGCTAAAGGTTCTTACGTAATCTTAGATAAGTAAGCAGATGGAAGTTAAAGTAAAAAACATTTCAGGAAAAGAGACAGGTGCCAAGGTGCAACTTCCTGAGTCGGTATTTGGTATTACACCAAGCGACCACGCGATTTATTTAGATGTAAAACAGTATTTGGCTAACCAACGTCAAGGAACTCACAAATCTAAACAACGTAACGAAATTGCTGGTTCAACCCGCAAGTTATATAAACAAAAAGGTACAGGCGGTGCACGTGCTGGAAGCATTAAATCTCCATTGTTCAATGGTGGTGGTCGTGTTTTTGGTCCACAGCCAAGAGACTATAGTTTTAAATTGAATAAAAAATTAAAATCATTAGCACGTAAATCAGCTTTATCATATAAAGCAATTGATAACAACGTGGTAGTATTAGAAGATTTTACTTTTGATAACGTTAAAACTAAAAACTATATCAATTTAGTTAATGCATTAGAATTAGCTGGAGAGAAAACATTGTTAGTTTTGCCTGCACAAAATAATAATATCTATTTATCAAGCAGAAACATTCAGAAAGCTAAAGTTACTACTGCAGATCAGTTAAATACTTATGATGTATTAAACGCAGGTAAACTTTTGTTCACTGCAGATTCGCTTAAAACATTGGAGGAGGCATTTGCCAAGTAATATGGAAATTTTACAAAAACCAATATTAACCGAAAAAGCTTCTGCATTAACTGAAAAAGCTAACCGTTTTACTTTCAGAGTAGATCACAGAGCTAACAAGTTGCAGATTAAATCGGCCATCGAAAAAATGTATGGAGTTAACATTATTGCCTTAAACACAATGGTTGTTGTAGGTAAGTTAAAATCTAGAAATACTAAAGGTGGTATCGTATCGGGTCGTAGCCCGAAATATAAAAAAGCTATTGTAACATTGAAAGATGGCGAAACAATAGATTATTACGCGAATATTTAATAAGAATTGAATAATTTATAACTATGGGCTTAAGAAAATTTAAACCAGTCACTCCGGGAACCCGTTTTAGGGTAGGCGCAAGCTTCACGGAGATTACAGCAACCAAGCCCGAAAAATCATTGGTTGTATCTTCTAAGAAATCGGGAGGTCGTAACAATACAGGAAAGATGACTATGCGCTACATGGGCGGTGGTCACAAAAAATCTTACCGTTTAATTGATTTTAAACGTGATAAGTTTGATATCCCTGCAACAGTAGCTACTGTTGAGTACGATCCAAACCGTACCGCTCGTATTGCTTTATTGCATTACGTAGATGGAGAGAAGCGCTACATTATTGCACCTGAGGGATTGCAAGTAGGACAAACTGTGCTTTCGGGTGAAAAAGCTACTCCAGAAGTAGGTAACACTTTAACGTTGGCAAATATCCCTTTGGGATCTATTATCCACAATTTAGAAATTCAACCAGGTAGAGGTGCCCAATTGGCACGTAGCGCTGGTGCTTATGCACAACTTGCAGCTAGAGATGGTAAATATGCTACTATTAAAATGCCATCAGGTGAGGTAAGATCAATCTTAGTTACTTGTTTAGCAACAATTGGTGCAGTTTCTAACTCTGATCACGCTAATGAAGTATTAGGTAAAGCAGGACGTAGCCGTTGGTTAGGTCGTCGCCCTAGAACTCGTCCAGTAGCGATGAACCCAGTGGATCACCCAATGGGTGGTGGTGAAGGTCGCTCTTCAGGAGGTCAACCTCGTTCAAGAAACGGAGTTTACTCTAAAGGCTTCAAAACCCGCTCACTTAAAAAATACTCAAATCGTTTCATCATAGAGAAAAGGAAGAAATAATGGCTCGTTCGATAAAAAAAGGACCTTATATTGACCATAACGTAGAGAAAAAAGTAGTCTCTATGAATGATTCAGGCAAGAAGTCTGTGATCAAAACTTGGTCTCGTAGATCAATGATATCACCAGATTTTGTTGGTCATACATTTGCAGTACATAACGGTAATAAATTTATACCGGTATACGTAACAGAAAACATGGTTGGTCACAAGCTGGGAGAGTTTGCTCCAACCAGAACATTTAGGGGTCACTCTGATAAAAGAAAATAATTAAGAGATGGAAGCATTAGCGAAATTAAACAATTGTCCAACCTCACCACGTAAAATGCGTTTGGTTGTAGATCTAATCAGAGGTGAGCGTGTAGAGAAAGCATTAAGCATTTTAAAGTTTACCAATAAAGAAGCAGCAATAAGAGTTGAAAAACTTTTGTTATCAGCTATCAAAAATTGGGAAGCTAAAAATGAAGGTTCTCGCCCTGAAGAAAACCAATTATTCGTGAAAACGATAATGGTAGGCGGTGGTCGTCAATTAAAAAGATTAAGACCAGCTCCTCAAGGTCGCGGTTATAGAATACGTAAGCGTTCAAACCACGTTACTTTGATAGTAGATAGTAAAAACGTTGAAACTAAAACTAATTAACAGAAATGGGACAAAAAGCACATCCAATAGGTAACAGGTTAGGAATCATCAGAGGATGGGATTCTAATTGGTTCGGAGGCAACAACTATGCTGATAAATTAGTTGAAGACGAAAAAATAAGAAAATATCTTTCTGCACGTATTGCAAAAGGTGGTGTAGCTAAAGTAGTAATTGAGCGTACGTTAAAACGTATCACTGTTACTATCCACACAGCTCGTCCAGGTATTGTAATCGGTAAAGCAGGTGCTGAGGTAGATAAAATCAAAGAAGAGTTAAAGAAATTGACTAAAAAGGAAATTCAAATTAACATTTTCGAGATTAAACGCCCAGAACTTGATGCACAATTAGTTGCAGAAGGTGTTGCAAAACAGTTAGAAGCTAGAATTTCTTTCCGTAGAGCAATGAAAACCACTATCGCATCAACAATGCGTATGGGTGCAGAAGGTATCAAAATAATGACTTCAGGTCGTTTAGGTGGTGCTGAGATGGCTCGTAGCGAACAGTATAAAGAAGGAAGAATTCCTTTGCATACTTTCCGTGCTGATATTGATTATGCATTAGCAGAAGCTTTAACTACTTACGGTAAAATAGGTGTTAAAGTATGGATCTGTAAAGGTGAGGTTTACGGTAAACGTGATCTTTCTCCAAACATCGGTGCTGCGAGCAATGCTCCAGGCAAAGGTGGCGACAGACCTCAAGGCGCTTTCGGTGGTAGAGATAACAGAGGCGGTGGCGGAGACAGAAGGAATGACAAACGCCCAGGTGGTGGTCGTCCGGGTCAAGGCGGAGCTGGTGCAGGAAGAGATAATAAAGGTGGTGGTGCCAACAGAGGTCCACGCAAATAGTTAACAAGATCGTTTAACGATAATATTAAAATAAGATGTTACAGCCAAAAAGAACGAAGTTCAGAAAGATGCAAAAAGGCAGAATGAAAGGTTTAGCAACTCGTGGTGCTGAATTATCATTCGGTTCTTTCGGGATTAAATCTTTAGAGGCAACTTGGATTACAAGTCGCCAGATAGAAGCAGCCCGTATTGCGGTAACTCGTTTCATGAAACGTGAAGGTCAAGTTTGGATTAGAATATTCCCGGATAAACCGGTAACTAAAAAACCAGCTGAGGTACGTATGGGTAAAGGTAAAGGTGCTCCAGAATATTGGGTAGCTGTAGTTAGACCAGGACGTATAATTTTTGAGGCAGAAGGTGTTCCAATGGAAGTTGCCAAAGAAGCATTAAGACTTGCAGCTCAAAAATTACCAATTCAAACAAAATTTGTAGTACGTAGAGATTACGTAGAAGCATAAAAAAGTTTAGGGATCAATGTTGTAAATAACTTGTTGTTATAACCGCTAGACCCGAACATAAAAATTAATAAAATGAAGAACTCAGAAATCATAGGGCTTTCACAAGAAGAACTAGTAGCTAAGATTGCAGAAGAAAGAGAAAACTTGGTAAAGTTAAAATTTGCACATACAATTTCGGCTATTGAAAATCCTACCCGTATTAATAAGGTAAGAAAAGATATTGCCCGATTAAACACTGAATTGACTAAGCTTAAAGCTCAGTCTGCAACTGAAACTAAATAACTTTAGAGTCGAAATGGAAAGACAATTAAGAAAAACAAGAACCGGGTTGGTGGTAAGCAACAAAATGGAAAAATCTATTGTTGTGGCGGTTGAGCGTAAAGTGAAACACCCGATCTATGGTAAGTTTGTTAAGAAAACTACCAAATTTATGGCTCATGACGAGAAAAACGAATGTGGTATCGGTGATACTGTATTGATACAAGAAACTCGTCCGCTGAGTAAAAACAAGAACTGGAGATTAGTACAAATTTTAGAAAGAGCTAAATAAGATGGTACAACAGGAATCACGATTAAACGTAGCCGATAATAGCGGCGCAAAACAAGTACTGGTTATCCGTGTACTTGGTGGAACTGGCAAAAGATATGCTTCTATAGGTGACAAAATTGTTGTTACTGTAAAAAGTGCTTTGCCATCTGGTAACATTAAAAAAGGAACAGTTTCTAAAGCAGTTGTAGTAAGAACCAAAAAAGAAATCAGACGTAAGGATGGTTCTTATATTCGTTTTGATGACAATGCAGCAGTATTGTTAAACGCACAAGACGAGCCACGTGGTACACGTATTTTTGGCCCGGTTGCAAGAGAACTGCGTGAAAAACAATTCATGAAAATTGTATCATTAGCACCGGAGGTATTATAATATGAAAAAAGAAGTAACACAAGCCAAAGTAAAAATCCGTAAAGGAGATTTAGTAAAGGTTATAGCTGGCGATAGTAAAGGCCAACAAGGTAAAGTACAAGAAGTACTTGTTGCCAAAAGTAGAGTTATTGTAGAAGGTATTAACCTTGTATCAAAACATACTAAACCAAATGCTGCTACACCAAATGGTGGTATAATTAAAAAAGAAGCTGCTCTTCATATTTCTAACGTACAGTTAGTTGATCCAAAATCTGGTAAAACTACTCGTGTTGGTCGTAAATTAAACGCTGACGGAAAATTAGTTAGAGTTGCTAAAATATCAGGGGAGGAAATCAAATAATGGCATACGTACCAAGATTAAAAAGCAAATATAAAGAGGAAATTGTAACTGCTCTTAAAGATAAGTTCAATTACAAAAGCATTATGCAAGTTCCTAAATTAGAGAAAATTGCCATCAACCAAGGTGTTGGCCGTTATTCTGTAACTGATAAAAAAGTTATGGATAGCTCTATCTTAGAAATGACTACTATTGCTGGTCAACAAGCTGTAGGTGCAAAATCTAAAAAAGATATCTCAAACTTTAAATTACGTAAAGGTATGCCAGTTGGTGTAAGAGTAACTTTACGTGACAATAACATGTATGAGTTCTTGGATAGATTAATTGCTGTAGCTTTGCCTCGTATCCGTGATTTCAAAGGTATCAATGATAAAGGATTTGATGGAAAAGGTAACTATACTTTAGGTATTACTGAACAAATCATCTTCCCAGAGATTAACATCGACAAAATCAACAAGATTTTAGGTATGGATATTACTTTTGTAACATCTGCTACTACTGATGTTGAGGCATTGGAACTTTTAAAACAATTTGGATTACCATTTAAAAATCAAAAAACAGAGCAATAATGGCAAAAGAAGGTGTAAAAGCTCGCGAAATTAAGCGCCAAAAATTGGTTGCTAAATATGCAGACAAACGTGCAGAATTAAAAGCTGCAGGTGATTACGAAGGATTAGATAAGTTACCTAAAAACTCTTCAGCTGTGCGTTTGCACAACCGTTGCAAGTTAACTGGTCGTCCTCGTGGATACATGCGTACTTTCGGTATATCAAGGGTATTATTCCGCGATATGGCTTTAGCAGGAAAAATTCCTGGAGTTAGAAAAGCTAGCTGGTAATAAAGAAGTTATAAGTTTGGAGTTATAAGTTGTAAGTTGTATTTTTGCAGCCCTTACAGCTTATAGCTCTTTAGCGTATAGCGAAGATTAGAATTTTAACCGATAGCAGGTCCCAAAGCCGGGTGGCAGAAAGGATACCACTATCACAATTATATATTAATGAATACAGATCCAATAGCAGATTACCTTACAAGGGTAAGAAATGCCATCAAGGCAAATCATAGAATCGTTGAGATTCCTGCATCAAACCTTAAAAAGGAAATCACGAAAGTACTTTTTGACAAAGGTTACATCGCAAACTACAAGTTTGAAGACACAACTACTCAAGGCGTTATCAAAATCGCTTTAAAGTACAATGCAATTACTAAAATCTCGGCAATCCGTACGTTAACTCGTATCAGCAAACCAGGTTTAAGACAATATGCTGGTGTTGAGAACATGCCAAGAGTATTAAATGGTTTAGGTATAGCAATCTTATCTACTTCTAAAGGTGTAATGACCGATAAAGAAGCAGCCAAATTAAACATTGGCGGTGAGGTATTGTGTCACGTTTATTAATAGGAGGATAGCACAATGTCAAGAATAGGAAAAAATCCAATTAATGTACCTGCAGGTGTAACTATAACAGTTTCTAAAGAAAATTTAGTAACAGTTAAAGGTCCAAAAGGAGAATTAACTCAAGCAGTAGATGCTGATATCATTTTAACTCAAGAAGATGGCGTATTTACAGTAAGTCGTCCAACTGAGCAAAAAAGACATAAAGCCTTACATGGTTTATATCGTTCTTTAATCAATAACATGGTTGTTGGTGTAACAGATGGTTTTAAAATAGAACAAGAATTAGTTGGTGTGGGTTACCGTGCTACTAACCAAGGTAATACCTTGGATCTAGTTTTAGGTTATTCTCACCATTACGTATTCCAGTTGCCAGAAGAGATTAAAGTAACCACCACATCTGAAAAAGGTCAGACTCCTAAAATCATTTTAGAGAGTATTGATAAACAATTGATAGGTCAAGTAGCAGCGAAAATCCGTTCGTTACGTACTCCAGAGCCATATAAAGGTAAAGGTATCAAGTTTGTTGGTGAAATATTAAGAAGAAAAGCAGGTAAATCAGCTTCTAAAAAATAATTAAAATGGCAGGAAAAAAATTATCTCGTAGAGATCGTATAAAAAAAGGTATCAGAAAAAGACTTACTGGATCTGAAAGCCGTCCACGTTTATCAGTTTATAGAAGCAATAAAGGTATTTATGCTCAAATCATTAATGATGTAACTGGTAGTACAATAGTTTCAGCATCATCTTTATCTAAAGATTTTACTGGTAAAGGAAATAAATCTGATCAGTCAATCGCAGTAGGCAAGTTAATTGCTGAGAAAGCAATTGCAGCTGGTGTGAAAGAAGTTGTTTTCGACAGAAATGGTTACTTATACCATGGTCGTGTTAAATCGTTGGCAGAAGGTGCTCGCGAGGCTGGTTTAGTATTTTAATCTAAGAAATAGGATAAGATGTCAACTATCAATATAAAAAGAGTTAAGACTAGCGAAATCGAATTGAAAGATCGTTTAGTTAGCATACAACGTGTTGCCAAAGTAACCAAAGGTGGTCGTACTTTCAGCTTCTCGGCCATTGTGGTTGTTGGAGATGAGCAAGGTGTTGTTGGTTATGGTTTAGGTAAAGCTAAAGAGGTTACTGAAGCAATTGCTAAAGGAATTGACGATGCAAAAAAGAACTTAGTTAAAGTTCCAATTTTACATGGTACTGTTCCTCATGAGCAAATCGGTAAATTCTCTGGGGGTTTTGTTTTAATCAAACCTGCAGCAGTAGGTACTGGTGTAATTGCTGGTGGTGCAATGCGTGCTGTATTAGAGAGTGCTGGTATTCATAACGTACTAGCAAAGTCAAAAGGTTCATCTAACCCGCACAACGTGGTAAAAGCAACAGTAGATGCTTTAACTAAAATGCGTGATGCTTATACAGTAGCACAGCACCGTGGTGTAGATTTAAATAAAGTTTTTAACGGATAATATCATGGCTAAAATTAAAATTACCCAAATTAAAAGCATTATCGATAGAAGCGAACGCCAAAAAAGAACTATGCAAGCTTTAGGTTTAAAGAAAATGAACCAAAGTGTAGAAGTTGAGGCTAACGCTGCCATTATTGGGATGGTAAGAAAAGTTAATCACTTAGTAGCTATAGAGACTATTTAATTATTAAGATATGTTGATGCAATGTTTTGTATCAACATATCTTTATTTATTTATCGTTGTCCCTGATTAGTGAAAGCGAAGGGCAACACAAAAGTTTAAAAAATGAACTTAAGTAATTTAAAACCTGCAGCAGGTTCTGTAAAAAAAGTTAAAAGAATTGGTCGTGGTCAAGGTTCTGGTCGTGGTGGTACATCTACTCGTGGTCATAAAGGAGCTGGTTCACGTTCTGGTCACAAAACTAAAATTGGTTTTGAAGGTGGCCAGATGCCATTACAACGTCGTGTGCCTAAGGTAGGTTTCAAACCTATTAACCGTACTGAATATGTAGGTGTAAACTTAGATATTTTACAAGGTTTGGCAGAAAGATTTAACTTAACTACAATTGATTTTGCTGCTATACAAGAGCACGGTTTAGCTTCTAAAAATGATCTAGTGAAAATCTTAGGTCGTGGTGAAGTTAAAGCTAAATTAGAAGTTACAGCTCATGCATTTTCTGCAACTGCACAAAAAGCAATCGAAGCTGCTGGTGGCTCAATTGTAAAATTATAATTAATGAAGAAGCTATTTACTACTTTAAGTAATATTTGGAAAATACAAGAATTAAAAGAGCGTATTCTTTTTACGCTAATGATTCTTGTTATTTACAGGTTTGTTTGTCAAGTGGTTCTACCTGGTGTAGACCCAGCTCAATTAGATAATACCCAAAAAACTGGTATTTTAGGTTTGTTAGATATGTTTGCAGGTGGTGCTTTTTCTAAAGTATCAATTGTAGCGTTAGGTGTAATGCCTTATATCTCTGCATCTATTGTAGTTCAGTTATTAGGTATTGCAGTGCCTACTTTCCAGAAAATGCAAAAAGAAGGAGAGAGTGGCAGAAAAAAATTAACGCAAATTACTCGTTACCTAACAGTTGCTATCACTGCAGTACAAGCTGTGGGATATGTTAAAACACAAGTTACGCCAGCCGCAATTATTATTGATCCTACATTGTTTTATGTGTTGTCTGGATTTGTATTAACGGCAGGTACTTTGTTTGTAATGTGGTTAGGTGAAAAAATAACTGATAAAGGAATTGGTAATGGTACATCATTAATTATTATGGTGGGTATCATTGCTCGTTTACCAGGAGCAATTACACAAGAGTTTACCTCTGTATTTGCTGGTAATGATGGTGGTTTAATACGTTTTGTATTAGAGATCGTTGCTTTGTTTGCAATCATCATGTTCACTATACTTATTGTTCAAGGCGTTCGTAAGGTGCCTGTGCAATACGCAAAGCGAATTGTAGGTAACAAGCAAGTTGGTGGTGTTAGGCAGTATATCCCTTTAAAAGTTAATGCAGCTGGTGTAATGCCAATTATCTTTGCTCAAGCATTAATGTTTGTACCAAATGCTTTAATTGGTTTATTCCCTGAAAGATTAGCTGATAGTTGGTTACATCAATATACTGATATCACGTCGTTAACTTACAGTTTAACATTTGCATTTTTAATTATTGCATTTACATTCTTCTATACTGCAATTACGGTTAACCCAACACAAATGTCTGATGACATGAAAAAGAATGGTGGTTTTATTCCGGGTATTAAACCAGGATTGGCTACTTCATCTTTCATTGATGATGTGATTTCTAAGATTACTTTCCCAGGATCGTTATTTTTAGCTATCATCGCAATTTTGCCATCATTTGCTGTTAAGGTTGGTATTGCACAAGAGTTTGCTCATTTCTTTGGAGGTACATCATTGCTGATTTTAGTAGGTGTTGTATTAGATACTTTGCAACAAGTAGAAAGTTATTTATTAATGCGTCATTACGATGGATTAATGAAAACAGGTAGAGTGACTGGTCGTACAGGAATTCCTGCGAGTGGTGGAGCTGCATTGTAAAATAAAACATGTCAAAAATTTATTATAAATCTCCGGAGGAGATAGAATTAATAAGAGAAAGTTCTTTACTTGTTTCAAAAACCTTAGCTGAAGTTGCTAAGATTATTGCACCAGGTGTAACCACTATAGCATTAGATAAGCTAGCTTACGAGTTCATTAGAGATAATGGCGCAATACCGGCTTTTTTAAACTATGGTGGTTTCCCATATTCATTATGCATTTCGCCTAATGATCAAGTGGTACATGGTTTTCCAAGCGAATATGTAATCAAGGAAGGGGATTTAATCTCTGTTGATTGTGGTGTAATCAAAAATAATTTCTTCGGAGATTCTGCTTACACTTTTTCTATTGGAGAGGTTGATGCTGAAAAGCAAAAGCTAACCAAAGTAACACAAGAGTGCTTAAACTTTGCAATTGAAAAAGCTGTTGTTGGAATGCGAATTGGTGATATTGCTTTTGCAGTTCAGAACCATGCAGAAAGCAATGGTTTTGGAGTGGTTAGAGAACTAGTAGGACATGGTGTTGGGGTTAAGCTTCACGAAAAGCCTGAAGTGCCTAATTATGGTAAAAGAGGGAATGGGGCAAAGCTTGAGGAAGGAATGGTAATTGCCATTGAACCGATGATTAATGCAGGAACTGCTGCAGTTAAATTTTGGTCTGATGGATGGACAGTTACCTCTAGAGACAACAAGCCTTCAGCACATTTTGAACACACGGTTGCTATCAAAAAGGGGAAAGCAGATGTATTATCGACCTTTTCTCTGATTGAAGAAGTTTTAAAAGAAAAAAAGTAAAAAATTAAAAATTTTTATTTAATTTTGCAACCCTGTTTAATACAAGCTAATTAAGTAAAAATCAATATTATATGGCTAAACAAGCCTCAATTGAACAAGACGGAGTAATAAGAGAAGCGTTATCTAATGCTATGTTTCGAGTAGAACTTGAAAATGGCCACGAGATTATTGCTCACATTTCAGGAAAGATGAGGATGCACTACATCAAAATTCTTCCTGGAGACAAAGTTAAATTAGAGATGTCGCCTTACGATTTATCAAAAGGCAGGATTACTTATAGATATAAATAAAATGAAAGTTAGGTCATCAATTAAAAAACGTAGCGCTGATTGCAAGATTATTCGTCGTAAAGGTAAACTTTACGTGATTAACAAAAAAAATCCAAAATTTAAGCAACGTCAAGGGTAATTAGAAAATATTGTAATGTACCGTACAACGGTGGCCCGCCGTTCGGAATTACTTAAAATTATAAATAAATATGGCAAGGATTTCAGGTATTGATTTACCAAGAAACAAAAGAGGTGAAATCGGATTAACTTATATCTATGGTATAGGAAGACAGACTGCACAGAACATTTTAACTGAGGCAGGTATCGATTTTAACAAAAAAGTACAAGACTGGTCTGATGATGAATTGTCGGCTATTCGTACAATCATTAACGACGGAATTAAAGTAGAAGGTGCTTTACGTTCTGAGGTTCAATTAAACATCAAACGTTTAATGGATATCGGTTGTTACCGTGGTTTACGTCACAGAAAAGGTTTGCCTGTTCGTGGTCAACGTACAAAAAACAATTCTCGTACTCGTAAAGGAAAGAGAAAAACAGTTGCTAACAAGAAAAAAGCTACTAAATAATAATTGATAGATATGAGATATGAGATTTTAGATATGAGAATATCTTATACTCTGCTCAAATCTGGAATAGAAAGATAAAAATTAGGTACTGAGTGCCGAGGTTGAGCAAGTCTCATATCTCATGTCTCATATCTCAAATCTAAAAGATAAAATGGCTAAAAGTAAAAAAGTTACCAAAAAACGTATAGTTGTTATCGAGTCTGTAGGTCAGGCTCACATCAACGCTACGTTCAACAATATCATTGTTACCTTAACAAATAACAATGGTCAAACTATTTCATGGTCGTCTGCAGGTAAAATGGGATTCAAAGGTTCTAAAAAGAACACTCCATATGCTGCTGGCCAAGCTGCATCTGATTGCGGTAAAGTAGCATTTGATTTAGGTCTACGTAAAGTAGAAGTATTTGTTAAAGGTCCAGGTTCAGGTCGTGAGTCTGCAATCAGAACTTTGCAAGTTGCAGGTATCGAAGTGACTTCTATTAAAGATATCACTCCGCTTCCACACAATGGATGTCGTCCTCCTAAGAAAAGAAGAGTTTAATTAATCATTTTTAAAGCTAAGAGTCTCCCGATTTAAGTTGGGAAGATACTTTAAAATCAAAAACAACAATGGCAAGATATACAGGACCAAAGTCCAAAATAGCCCGTAAGTTCAGAGAGCCAATTTTCGGCCCTGACAAAGTATTAGACAGAAAAAACTATCCTCCAGGCCAACATGGCGCTTCTAAAAGAAGAGGAAAACAATCTGAGTACGCTGTACAGTTAATGGAAAAACAAAAAGTAAAATATACTTATGGTGTATTAGAAAAACAATTCCGTAACCTGTTCACTAAAGCTTCATCTCGCGAAGGTATCACTGGTGATAACTTATTGCAATTATTAGAAGCACGCTTAGATAATACAGTATACAGACTAGGTATTGCTCCAACCCGTTCAGGTGCACGTCAATTGGTTAGCCACAAACACGTAACTGTAAATGGTGAGGTTGTAAATATTCCATCATACCAATTAAGAGCTGGTGATGTTATCGCTGTACGTGATAAATCTAAATCATTAGAGGCAATCACAAATTCTGTTGCAGGAAGAGTAATCAATAAATTCAATTGGTTAGATTGGAATGCAAGCGAGTTATCAGGTAAGTTTTTAGCTTATCCTCAACGTGATGAGATCCCAGAAAACATTAAAGAGAACCTTATAGTAGAGTTATACTCTAAGTAATAAATTTTGTTAAAGCCCAAGTGGCTTTAACTTTTTTACGTTACACATTATTCATATAACGATCTAAAAACATTATAAATGGCAATTTTAGCATTTCAGAAACCAGATAAGGTAATCATGCAGAAATCAACTGATTTCGATGGTCAATTCGAATTTCGTCCTTTAGAGCCCGGTTTCGGTGTAACAATTGGTAACGCCTTGAGAAGAATTTTACTTTCTTCTTTAGAAGGTTTTGCTATTACAAGTATTCGTTTTTCAGGCGTTTCTCACGAATTCTCTACAATGAAAGGTGTTGTAGAAGATTTAACAGAAATCATCTTGAACTTAAAACAAGTTCGTTTTAAAAAAGTTGGTGATTCTGGAGATTCAGAAAAAGTATTCATCATTGTAAACGGTCAAGATCAATTCTTAGCTGGAGACATTACTAAATTCTCTAACAATTTTGAGGTTTTAAACCCTGACTTTGTTATCTGTAACATGGAGAAATCAGTAACTTTAGAGGTAGAATTAACTATCAATAAAGGTCGTGGTTATGTTCCTGCAGAAGAGAATAAAATTACTGATACAGTTGTTGGTGTAATCGCAATCGATTCGATTTTTACTCCAATGAAAAATGTAAAATACACGATTGAAAATTATCGTGTTGAGCAAAAAACAGATTACGAGAAATTAATTTTAGATATTTCTACTGATGGATCTATCCACCCAGAAGAAGCTTTAAAAGAAGCCGCTAAAATTTTGATCCAACACTTTATGTTATTCTCTGATGAGAACTTAGTATTAGAATCTCAAGCTAAAGAAGAAACTAAAGAAGTTGATGAAGAAATTTTACACATGCGTAAAATCCTTAAAACAGAATTGGTTGATTTAGATCTTTCAGTTCGTGCTTTAAACTGCTTAAAAGCAGCAGATATACGCACTTTAGCTGATTTAGTTTCTTACGATGTTGCTGATATGTTAAAATTCAGAAACTTCGGTAAAAAATCTTTAACTGAAATTCAAGAATTGGTAAAATCTAAACAATTATCGTTTGGAATGAATCTTTCTAAATTCAAGTTAGACGAAGAATAAAAACAGTTTTCAGTTTTGAGTTTGCAGTTGTGAAATTGTGCTCAAGGCTCGGAATATAATATTAATTAAATATTCACTGTGTATAATTCCCTCAGATTAAATTCAAAGAGACGGTATACACTTTACAAAACAAAAAATGAGACACGGTAAAAAACACAACCATTTAGGCAGAACTACATCGCACAGAAAAGCGATGTTAGCAAACATGGCTTCATCGTTGATTAAACACAAGAGAATTTCAACTACTTTAGCTAAAGCAAAAGCTTTACGCGTTTATGTTGAGCCTCTAATTACAAAATCTAAAAACGATACTACACACTCTCGTCGTACAGTATTTGCTTACTTACAAGACAAAGAAACGGTTACAGAATTGTTCCGTGATGTAGCTGCTAAAGTTGCTAACCGTCCAGGTGGTTACACTCGTATTATTAAATTAAACAATCGTTTAGGTGATAATGCTGAGATGGCACTAATTGAGTTAGTTGATTATAACGAAGTTTACGGTAAAGATACTGCAGCTGAAGAAAAGAAAACTACTCGTAGAGGTAGAAGTAAAGCTAAAAAAGCTGATGCTCCTGCTGCTGATGCAAAAGCTCCAAAAGCTGAAGCTGTAGTTGAAGAGGCTGAAGTAGTTGAAGAAGCAGCACCTGCTGTTGAAGAAACTCCTGCTACTGAAGAAGCTGCTCCAGAAGCAAGCTCTACAGAAGAAGAAGCTCCAAAAGCATAGTTAAATTAACTAGAAAATATAAAAGCCCTTTAGGAAATTCCTAAGGGGCTTTTTGTTTTAGCTAGATTTTTATGCCTTCTAATCCATATTGTTTCAATACTTCGGTTGGAACTCCGGGCCATTGATTTGGTACATTGCCTACATATCCTAAATCTTTTACGCCCATTTCGGTGGTATAAAATCCAGATGCTGTAAGACTTCTAATTCTATTAAAAAAAGCAACTCCAGCTAACATTTCTGGTTTTGCCTTTTGGGGATAAGCAATTTCATCAATAATACTTATTTGTTCTTTAGGAGAAGCTTCTATAAATGAACTTTCATATCTATTGAAACACTGAATATCCAACCATTTAAGCCCTCCACGCATTGGTACTTGATGTTCGGGAATATCTTTCATAATAAACTCAATAAATTCTGGCACTTTGGCTTCAGTAGCGCTTCCTGAGAAATCGTCTTTAGGAATAATTATATCTGCTAACACGGCAATTGTTGCCATTTCATGCTTAGTGAAAAAAGTTTCAGCTTTTAACTTGGCATCTCTATCTGTTTCCCATTGCTCACGACCAGCTTCTTTTTCCGAAACTGTAACTTCCTTTTTTTCTTCAGAAGGACTACAAGCTCCTACCAATACTGTTGTGCTTAATGCGGTAAGGCCAATTGCCTTTAGTGAATCACGTCTATTCATAATTAAATATTTTGTTTTTTCTTCTCTGCTAAAATATATTCTGCTGTTCTCATTGCCAGGGCTAGGATTGTCCAAGTTGCATTTTTATCTCCTTGCTGAACAAACGGAGCTGCATCGACTACAAATAAGTTCTTACAATCATGTGCCTGACAATATTTGTTTAAGGCAGATTTTTTTGGGTCATCACCCATTCTAATTGTGCCAACCTCGTGAATAATTTTTCCTGGAGCTTCTAATCCATAATTGCTTTCGGCACCTTCAATTTTGGATGTAACAACAGCACCCATTTCTTTCATGATAGATAAAAATGTTTCTTGCATGTGTTTAGCCTGAAGAATTTCTTCTTTAGCCCATTTATAATGAAATCTTAAAACAGGAATACCATATTTGTCAACTACGTTTGAGTCAATTTCGCAATAATTATCTTCTCTAGCTATTGCTGTTCCACGGCCGGCCATACTTACACCAGTTCCATACAAGCGGCGATAATCATCTTTTAAGGATGTGCCATAACCACCAGCTTCTTTCATTTTCCCATTTCTATCTGGCACTAATCCGTTTTGTGTTGGTACACCGCCACCGAAACCATAAGAGGGCATTCGCATTCCGCCTCCATATTCAATGTGATATCCTCTTGGGAAATCTAATTTTTTATTATCTATCCACCAAGGCGAGTAGATGTGAACACTGCCAAGTCCATCTTCATTATATCTCTTCCTATCCATTAGTTGAGGCAAAAAGCCTGATACACTTGCTCCGGTAGAATCGTGTAAGTATTTTCCAACAACACCGCTGTTATTTGCTAATCCATTTTGATGATGGGATGATTTTGAGTTCAATAAAATTCTAGCAGATTCACATGCACTAGCTCCTAAAATCACTAATTTTGCATTTACCTGATATTCTTGTAAATCTTTTCTATTGACATAAGAAACACCTTTTGCCAATCCATCTTTATCTGTAATTACTTCTCTAACCATTGCATCTGTAATTACAGTTAAATTACCCGTACTGACAGCAGGAATTACTAAGCATGATGAGGCAGAAAAATCACCATAAACTTTACAGCTTCTTCCGCATTGCCCGCAATAGAAACAAGGTGCACGGTCTTTATTACCCTTAATTTCTTCAGTCATTACTGCACCACGACCAGTAATTACAGGCACACCGGCTTTTTCAGCACCTTTTTTAATTAAAAGTTCATGTAAACGAGGTTTTGGTGGTTTCATGAAAATACCATCTGGTTCATTTTCAATACCTTCTGCAGTGCCATAAATACCAATCATTCTGTCCACTTTGTCGTAAAATGGTTTTAAATCAGCATAAGTTATAGGCCATGGGTCTGTTAAACCATCAGTAGGTTTAAAATCTATCGGGCCCATTCTTAAAGAAATTCTTCCCCAGTGGTTGGTGCGGCCGCCAAGCATACGTGACCTAAACCACTCAAATTCTGTTTTATCTTTAGTAGTGTATGGCTCGCCTTCTAATTGCCAACCTCCATAAGAAGCATCAAAGTCTCCAAATGGACGAGTTGTGCCTGCACCACGACGTGGAGATTCCCAAGGCCATTTCATTTGTTGGGCGTCAATTCTTGGGTCAAAATACTGACCAGCTTCAAGCATTAACACTTTTTGTCCGGCATTTGCCAAAACATAGGCAGCCATCCCTCCTCCAGCACCAGAGCCAACAACTATGGCATCGTAAACGGTGGAAGACTTTTTAATTTGAAAGTCACTCATTATAAATGGTTAGATTTTATCGTTATCCTAATTTAAAGCTTAATTTTGTGAAATGGAAACGTTATGACTACAATTTTAATTATGTAGCATTAATGTTGGCTAAATCGATTTATTTATATGAACAATAGTGATATTCTATTAAAGTTTGCAAACCTTTTAAAAACGAGCATAGCTGATAAAAACCTCGTGAAATTATCCCTAGGGAATTATAAAGGTAATGACAAGGAATTGAAAAATTTGTACGTGAAGCTGGTTAAAATTAAAAGAGTTGACATGTTGTCTTTTAATTATCGATATAAAACTAGAGACATATTTAAAAATTTATTGCTTGAGGAAGGCTCAAATTTAATCATCAACCTGTTAAGTAATGATTTTAAAATTGCAACCTTGTTTACTGTTCACAAAGAAATAATTATAGAACACGATAAAAAAGGTTTGATTAAGCTACGTGAAAGAGAATTAAATGTAAAACTCGAACCAAAACTTACTCACGATAAAGAGAAAAAGAGAATTATTAAACCTAGTGATAATCCTTATTTGCATGCTTTAAAAATTACTGATGCAGAGGGAAATGTTTTTAAAAATGCTCAGGATAAGTACAAACAGATTAACCAATACATTGAGATTTTAAGCTCGTTAATCAAGGAGTTGCCAGAAGGAACTATTAAGAACGTTGTAGATATGGGTTCTGGTAAAGGTTATTTAACTTTTGCTTTGTATGATTACCTACACCAACAATTGAACTTAAAGGCAAAGGTAACAGGGGTTGAGTTTAGAGAAGATTTAGTGAGCTTATGTAACGATATTGCCAAGCAATCTCATTTTGAGCAATTGCATTTTGTTGAGGGAACAATTGAAGATTATAAAGTAAAAGAAATCAATTTATTAATCGCACTACATGCTTGTGATACGGCAACTGATGATGCCATTTTTAAAGGAATAAATGCTGGAGCTGAATTAATTGTTGTTGCACCCTGTTGCCACAAACAGATTAGAAGAGAAATTGAAAAGCATAAGGTTAAAAATGATGTTTCATTTTTAACAAAATATGGGATTTTCTTAGAGCGCCAAGCCGAAATGGTGACAGATGGAATTAGAGCTTTGATTTTAGAATATTATGGTTACAAAACCAAAGTATTCGAATTTATTTCTGATGCACATACACCGAAAAATGTTTTGGTAGTGGGAGTGAAGAGAGCTGAAAGCCCAAAGACTAAAGACCAAAGCGAAGAAAGGGCGAAGATTTTGCAAAAAATAAAAGACACTAAAGCTTATTTTGGAATTGATTATCATCAATTGGAGAGGTTGTTGGATTTATAATGTGGCTAAAGCCAATATATTTTGTCATTATTCCGTTGACTGAAGCCAACGGCCATGAATTTTAAGATTCCATATATTCATTGCCGTCGGTTTTAACCGACGGTTTTTTGTAAGTATTGTTATAGGCTTTAGCCGCAGTTTTACATTTTAGCACAAGCCTTTGTTATTTAAACCTGATGGTAGCGAAAATACTTTTTTGCAAACCTTTAGGTTTGGAAAGCAAAAAAGATTGTAGCGGACAGCAGGGCTACAAATCCGAAGAATTACTGACATTCTTTTTCAAAAACCACAAGTCTTATATTCTCTGCCTTTTGACTTATTTCTGACAACGTGTCAGCACTAATTGCTTGCTTTTTTTACATTTTAACAGTCTTTTTAACGT